>MDSV01213453.1_pt1 | contig 15219 bp, 8 predicted proteins | sample 810851 | NCBI WGS metagenome assembly MDSV01 (sample SAMN05326640, study PRJNA326480) | marine metagenome | isolation source: seawater | place: Atlantic Ocean: North East | collected 2012
CCAACACATACATTTGGGCCTGTAGCTTAGTCAGGTAGAGCGTCCGGCTTTTAACCGGACGGTCGCGGGTTCGAACCCCGTCAGGCCCGCCTGACAAGCACGGGAACGGTGTATGTCGGGGCTAACGGGGTGAAAAATTTTGGTAGTTAAGTCTGCAACCAAGAAGCGTTTAATGGAAATGGGAATTGCTGAGGAATACGCTCACAAATTGGCTACGGACCGCAATATGACCGACATCAAGGCCATGGCCGCAGATGAGATAGCTTCATGTCTTGGAGTGTCCAAAGATGATGAGATTTTTACAGGTGCAATGAATGCACTTGCTGAATTAGGTCAGAGACGCCAGAAGCGCCGCAGTCGCAAGATAACCATCTCTAAGAAAGCCTTAGATGATGATGATATGGATTTGTCAAGTACCAAATTCAATGTTCTTAATCACGTATTGGTTCCTCATCAGGAACTAGTTGCAGTGGAAGATGAAGAAAGTGAACTTGAGCCATGGGGTCTTATTGCCACAGACGAAGATACAGGCGAACCCCGCCTTGCAAAGGAACTTCTACCGAAGATTCTGATTACAGATCCAGTTGTCCAGGTGATTAAGGAGACAGTAGAGCGTGAAAGAGATGCAAACTCTGAAAGCGACGAGGAACATGTTCCTCTGCCTGCAGGATGGCTCTCAGACCGCGTTCTGAAGGTTGTTCGCCAATCACCATCCGCCGGAAAATCAATCGCTTACAGATTGATAGTGGAGGGCAGCTGAGCCGAGGTGATACCATGAAGGAGATTATTGAATCATTTTTCCGAGAACGCAGTCTGGTTAACCACCAGTTAGCATCATACGACGATTGTATCCCAACTGGTGACAACTCAGTTTCACGTATGGAAAAAATCGTACGCAGTATCCGTGTAGGTACTGATGAAGAAGTAGAAGATGATATGGGCGGTCTAATCAAATTAGACGTAATCGACCAAGATATCATTATTCGCGTTAAGAACATTCAACTCGGCGAACCTACAATCCGTGAAGCAGACGGAAGTGACCACCCTTCAATTCCTATGGAATGCAGACTACGTAAGTTAACCTACATGTCACCCGTCCGTATGGATTTCACTATATTCAAGAACGGAGTTCCTTCTCAGCCAGAGAAGGGAGTTCAAGTTGGTAACATGCCAATCATGGTACGCAGTAGAAGATGTAATCTTCACGCTAACCACGTAGCGGGAGACAAAGTACTGCACCCTACTACTTCAGATGAAGACCACAAGATGTGGGAAAAACTTCTCAGAACTAAGGGCGAAGACCCACTAGATCCCGGAGGCTACTTTATCATAAACGGTACAGAGCGTGTCCTAATCTCTATGGAAGATTTGGCTCCAAACCGTGTAACAGTCGAGATCAACAAGAGATATGCAAAGAAGACTGAAGTTGCAAAGATTTTCTCTCAGAAAGATGGTATGAGAAAACCACTGACTGTTGAAAAGCGCCGTGATGGTATGCTAATGGTAAAGATTAGTACTGCTGGAACAACAGCAATTCCTGTAGTTCTATTGATGAGAGCACTTGGTATCGAAAACGACCAAGAACTATTCCAAGCAATTGCAGGTCCTACTGAGACCTTCAAATTCATCGTTGCAAACATCAACGAAGTTAAGGACAATGAAGAATATGCAGTTGACTCCTTAGAAGAAGCACACCAATGGTTAGAGAAAAAATTCGCCGCAGGTCAGCAGAAGGAATACCGCGAAGCTCGTGTAAATCAGTTACTCGACCGTGAATTACTTCCTCACTTGGGTGACTCTGAAGAACACCGCAAGAAGAAAGCAATTTTCCTCGGAAGAATTGTGCGCCAAGTTTTGGAAATGGCAATTACTAGCCGTAAGCCAAACGACAAAGACCACTACGCAAACAAGCGTGTTCGCCTTGCAGGAGATCTTATCGAAGATTTGTTCCGTGTATCAATGGGACAATTGGCTCGCGACCTGAAGTATCAACTAGAGCGCCATCACAACAGAAAGCGTGAATTGAAGATTACTTCATGCCTAAGACCTGACGTTCTAACTAGCAAGATAATGCACGCACTAGCCACTGGAAACTGGGTTGGTGGACGATCTGGAGTAAGCCAATTACTTGACAGAACAACATACCTTTCTGCATTATCTCACATGAGGCGTGTAACTAGCCCTCTAGTTAGAAGCCAACCTCACTTCGAAGCACGTGACCTGCACCCTACTCAGTGGGGTCGCCTATGCCCTAACGAGACACCTGAAGGTCAGAACTGTGGTCTAGTAAAGAACGCAGCTCAGATGATTGACGTATCTGAAGCGATTCCAGAAACTGAAATCCGCTCAAGATTAGATGAAATGGACGTATTCCAGCCTGATGATTGGACAGACGGTGACAGAATTCACGTCAATGGTGACATTTACGGAATCCACAAGCGTGGTAAGAACCTGGTAACCCAATTCAAGAATGCTCGCCGAAGAGGAGCTATTAGGTCTGAAGTATCAATTAGATACGATACTACAAACCGTGACATTTTCATCAACACTGACAAAGGAAGAATCCTAAGACCTGTATTGATTCTATATGATGGTGCACCTAGATTAACTCAGAAGCACCTGGAGATGGTATCTGCGGGCGACATGACCTTCAAAGATTTAGTCAATGAGGGTGTTGTTGAATGGATTGATGCAGAGGAAGAAGAAGACCTCTACATCGCACCAAGACCTTTCGTACTACCTGAGGTAGTTCCTAAAGGAAATAAGTATGCGGGAAGGCCTGTTAGTCATTCGACTATTACCTGGTTAAACCTTGGAGAGCCTGGTGCAACAACTGCTAAGTTACAAGCTAGAATCACAATGCCTAACGGAGTAAAGGCTGATGCAGTATTCGATGTTGATTTGCTTTACACTAGTGAACACACACACTGTGAGATTGATCCACAATTGGTTCTCGGAGTTTGTGCTTCATTGATTCCTTATCCAGAACACAACTCTACACCTCGTGTTACAGGTGGAACTGCAATGGTAAAGCAATCGCTAGGACTTCCTAGTGCAAATTACCGCCTGCGCCCAGATACAAGGTTACACATCTTGCATTATCCACAGCGTTCAATTACCCACACACAAGCCATGGATACTACAAAATTCGATAGCCGCCCTGGTGGACAGAATTTCATTGTTGCAGTTATGAGTCTTCATGGATACAACATGCAGGACGCAGTAATCATGAACCGTTCAAGTGTACAACGTGCTCTAGGCCGTTCTACATTCAACCGTACTTACAACGCTGAACGCCGCCGTTTCCCTGGCGGTCAAGTTGAAGAAATCGAAATCCCTGGAACTGGACTTGAAGAAGTTAAGGGACTGAAGCCGATTGGATCTTATGACCACTTGGAAGGAGACGGTCTCCCTCACCCAGAGAAATATCTTGAGGGTGGAGATGTATTAGTTGGTAAGACAAGTCCTCCTCGTTTCCTCGAAGAAACAGGAGCAGGTGCTTTCCTACAGGCTCAAGAACGTCGAGAATCATCCATGCCGATTCGCCATGGTGAGAAAGGATGGGTCGACAACGTGTATGTTACAGAATCTCTAGACTCTGGACGTCTAGTACGTTGTATGGTTCGTTCCCACAAGGTTCCTGAAATTGGAGATAAGTTCGCTTCACGTCACGGGCAGAAGGGAGTTATTGGGCGCCTAGTCAATGAAGAAGACATGCCATTCACTCGTGATGGTATCGTTCCTGACCTAATCATTAACCCGCACGCTATTCCTTCTAGAATGACAGTTGCACACGTTCTGGAAATGATTGGTGGTAAAGTTGGTTCTTTAGAAGGAAGAAGAATTGACGGAACAGCATTCAGAGGAGAGAAAGAAGGCAGCCTACGTGACAGCTTAGTACGTAATGGCTATGACCACACTGGAAGAGAAGTTATGATCAATGGAGAAACAGGAGAAACATATCCTGCAGAGATTTTCGTTGGATGTATCTACTATCAGAAACTTCACCATATGGTATCTGGAAAGATTCACGCCCGCAGCCGTGGACGTGTACAGATTCTAACCAGACAACCTACAGAAGGACGTGCTCGACAGGGTGGTCTAAGGTTTGGTGAAATGGAACGTGATTGTCTAATTGCACACGGTGCATCGATGGTTATCAAGGACCGCCTACTTGACGAATCAGATGGTATAGACTTGTTCGTTTGTGCCCAATCTGGTCACGTTGCTTGGTTTGATCCGAAACGCCGTACATATGTATCGCCAATTCATGGTGATGGAGCAGAGGTTTACAAGATTCAAACCTCTTACGCATTCAAGTTGCTACTTGATGAGATGAAGAGTCTCGGAGTGGCAATGCGTCTAGAACTGGAGGACCGCAGATGAGCCAAAACAGCACAACAATGATTCCTAAGAGAATCGCAAGCATTCGCTTCGGACTAATGGATCCTACTGAAATCAGAAAAATGTCTTCAGTTGAGGTAAAGACTGCTGATACATACAAGGATGACGGACACGCATTCCGCCAAGGATTGATGGACCCTCACATGGGTGTTATTGAGCCTGGCTTGCTGTGCCCTACTGACAACTGTAAGTATGACGAAAGTCCAGGTCACTTTGGACATATTCAACTAGAGTTGCCAGTTATCCACATTGGGTTCGTTAACTTGATCAAGACCGCAATCAAAGCTACATGTAACTCATGCAGCAAGATTCTACTTCACGATGCAGAAGGAACTCATCCTTCAAACCCAGAACTTTCAGAGCAGGATTTCTATCGTGCTCGTGTTCGTGACATAATCACTAAGCACGGTGTTGGTTCTACTGAATTCTCTAAGATTATCAAGGATATCGAGAAAAAGACTTCAGAAGCAAAGAGAACAATATGTATGCATTGTAAGTCTCAACAAGGTAAAATCGTACTAGACAAGCCTACTACTTTCAAAGAGCACATTGCAGCTCAAGGTGGCGGTAAGCCAACTGAGAGGAAGTTGAATGCTCGTGACATCCGTGAATGGCTTCAAGGAATACCTCAGGAACACCTGATTTTCCTTGGTATGCACAAGGAAAACCGACCAGAGTGGATTATTCTGAAGGTTCTTCCAGTACCCCCTATCACAGTTAGGCCTTCAATTACTCTAGACTCGGGAGACCGTTCTGAAGACGATTTGACCCACAAGTTGGTTGACGTACTAAGAATCAACCAGAGACTACGTGAAAACCGTGATGCTGGAGCGCCTCAATTGATAGTTGAAGATCTTTGGGAATTGTTGCAATACCACGTTACTACCTACTTCGATAACCAGACAAGTGGTATCCCTCCTGCTAGGCACCGCTCTGGAAGAACTTTGAAGACACTAACTCAGCGTCTTAAAGGTAAGGAAGGACGATTCCGTTCTAACTTATCTGGAAAGCGTGTAAACTTCTGTGCAAGGTCTGTTATTTCACCAGATCCTTACCTTGGAGTAAACGAAGTTGGCGTTCCTACAAAGATCGCTAAAGAACTGACAGTTCCTATCCGCGTAACAACACGTAACCGTGAACAAATGCGTCAGATGATTCTTCGTGGACCTGATGTCCACCCTGGTGTTAACTACGTTATTGATTCCAACAAGCGTCGCCGCAGAATTAACGAAAGAAGTCGTCTTATTAACGCTGGTTTCCGCTGTCACAACCCTGAATGTATGGAAGAAACAACCACTAGGTTCGACCTTCACCAGGTTTTACCTGCACCAAACTTCCTTCCAGGACTAGTTGTAAAGAAATTCATATCTCGTGAAGAAGCAGTTGCTGGTGGAGAAGAACTCGTAACTTACGCAATCGATGAATCTGCAACTCTAGCAAACCTTCGTGGAGAAGGCGCAGACGGTCAACCTCTACCTGAGGACGATGCTCGAGCAGTTCTACATCACCGTTGGAAGTTCGAACTAGCAAACCCAGATACTCCATATCCTGAGAATCTTCAGATTACATGTCCGCACTGTGGCAGTCCTGACAATGAATGGGGAGAAAGAACTCGTGTTGAAGACCGTCTGTCAACCGTTGATATGAATGGTAATCCTAAGCCTGGTATGGTTGTCGAGCGTCACTTAATTGATGGTGACGTAGCAATTTTCAATCGTCAACCTTCTTTGCACAGAATGTCAATGATGGTTCACGAAGTTCGAGTAATGGAAGGACACACATTCAGATTCAATCTGGCTGTTTGTACTCCTTACAACGCAGACTTCGACGGTGACGAGATGAACTTGCACGTTATTCAAGGAGAAGAAGCACGTGCTGAAGCTAAGATCCTGATGCGTGTACAAGAACACATCCTGACTCCAAGATATGGAGGTGCGGTTATTGGTGGAATCCACGATCACATCTCTGGAGCATACCTTCTATCTAGGCCTGATACAAAGATTTCAAAGCGAAATGGATTAGAAATGCTAGGTAATATTGGATACACAGGTGATCTTCCTAAGGTCCACAAAGGTCCAACTGGAGAATACTTTAACGGTGAAGATTTGATTTCTGTAATCATCCCAGATAACATACACCTAAGATTCAGAAGCCGTTCAAATGACTCAGTAGTAGTCAAGAACGGTAAGGTCAGTGGTACTCTAGATAAGAGAGCAATTGGTGCTGAAGATGGCCGTCTACTAGATGCCATTGTGCAGACTAATGGTCCATCTGAAGGAGCAAGATTTTTGGATGAATTTACACGTCTGTCTATTGCAGCATGTACATCTCTAGGTTTCACAACCGGAATTGATGACGAAGATCTTTCTGCTCATGCACTAAGTGAAATCGAAAGACATAACCAAGAAGCTCGTGATGAAGTTCAAGCGGAGTTGGACAAGTTCGGTAAGGATGGTCGTGGATATGACACCCGTCCTGGAAGAACTCCTAAAGAGACTCTTGAGGAGAACATCATGGTTATATTGGACCTTGGAAAGCAAGCTGCAGGTAACGTTGCTAAAGATGAGTTAAACGAAAGCGGCAACTCAAACGCTGCTGTTGGAATGGCAATATCTGGCGCTCGTGGGTCTATGGATAACCTGACTATGATGGCAGGTAGTATTGGACAAGCAAAGGTACGTGGTGCACGTCTAGAGCGTGGATACCACCAGCGTGTTCTACCGCACTTCAAGCGTGGAGGACTTGGTGCTCCTGAGAAAGGATTCATTTCATCCTCTTTCAAGCGTGGCCTTGAACCAACAGAATTCTTCATGTTGTCTGTATCCGGCCGTGAATCACTGGTCGATACAGCGGTTCGAACAAGCAAGTCAGGATACATGCAGCGTCGTTTGATTAACGCTATGGATGATCTAAAGGTATTCAACGACGAGAATTTGTCTGTAAGAAATACTGCTAACCGTATCATCCAATTCTCATACGGAGAAGATGGAATTGATCCAAGCCGTGGTGTACACGGCAAGCCTTTCAACATCGATGTTGTTGTCGATGAAGCATTAGGAACAGATGGTCCAACCAAGACTAAGGATGAGGAAGTAGTACTTACCGAAGATAAGAACTTCGACCTTGGATTTGGCGAAGGGGATTCCGAAGCAGCGGCTGGAGGTGAACTTTGATGGTAGTAAAGAGCGCAACAAAGAAGAAACTAATGGACATGTTAGTGCCTGAGGAATTTGCACACAAGCTAGCAGATGACCGAAAGTGGGATGATGTAAAAGTTCTAACCGCTCAGGAAATCGCTCAGTTTTGTGAAACAGATTCTGACACAGCAGCAAGGATTCATGGAATCATCACCGGTGCTAATTCCTCTAACCGTGATTCAACAGGGGATGCAAACTCTGCAACCACTTCAGTTCGTCTACGCCGAGGTACTCGCCGCAGACGTACTGCTAAGACAGTACAAGAATTAGAGGCATACGATCCTGAAATTAAATTGGCATCATATGTCGATGATCTTGCCGATGACCCCGTATTCAAGTCTATTGAAGCAGCAGCAGAAGCAGCTGGAGCAAAATTCTCTCAGATGACTATTCACGATTTAACAGAAGCAGTTCACGATCGTGAGAAGGCCAAGTTAACTAAGAAGCAAGCAGAGGCACTTGTTGCAGAAGCATCAAAGGCTCAAGATCTGGCTAAGATTGACCCATACGAAGCAGCGGGAATTATTACAGCTCAATCGATTGGAGAACCTGGAACTCAGATGACTATGCGTACTTTCCACTATGCGGGTGTTGCTACTGTAAACGTGACACAAGGTCTTCCTCGTATCATTGAGATTGTAGATGCTCGTAAGGTACCTAATACTCCTACTATGACTATTCGTCTTTCAGGAGAAAGCAGTACCTCTCCAGATGCAGCAAGAAAACTTGCAGCAGCAATCGAGATTACTACAACTGTCAATATCGCTGACATCGAAACTGACGTCGCACAACGTCGTTTGGTTCTCAAGTTGAAGAAGGGTAACCTAAAGCAGAAAGGAATGACTCCTGCTGAAGTTAAAGATAAACTAGAGCGTGCACTTCGACTATATGTTGAAGCAGATAAGGAAAAGAACCCTTCAACATTGACTCTCATCCCAGGTATTCAAACCGAAGAAGAGATGAAAACTCTAGCAGAGAACCCTCCATCGTATACTGAACTTCTACAACTAGAAGACAAGATTAGAGATATGAGATTGAAAGGAGTACCTAATGTAGAACGTGCTAACGTTCAGTTAGATGACAAAACAGGAGAATACTACCTGTCAACTATAGGAAGCAACTTAGCAAGAATATCCAACATGGATGGAATTGATAGATCAAGAACCTACACTAACAACATCATTGAAATTTATCAGTATCTAGGTATTGAAGCAGCAAGACAAGCGATTGTAAATGAATTGCAAGCCACTCTAGACGGTGCTCGTCTTGAAGTCGATGTGCGCCACTTACTTATGGTCGCAGATGTAATGACAAGCGAAGGTGAAGTGCGTGCAATCGGTCGCCACGGTGTATCAGGTACAAAGCACTCAATCTTAGCACGTGCAGCATTCGAAGTTACTGTTAACCATCTGCTAAAGGCTGGAATTATTGGTGAAAGAGACAACTTGACTGGTGTTGCTGAAAACATCATTGTCGGACAACCAATCAGTCTAGGAACTGGTTCTGTGGAATTATATTACATCCCAGAAGAGTGAAATTCAACATTGAGAAGCAAAATTGTGGAGGAATGAAAATATGGATATGAGTAAACAACTGAAGATTGCAAATACGACCGGTGAGTTATTGTTTGGACAACGTCAAGCAATAGATGCTTGCGCTGAGGGAAATGCCAAGTGTATTATCTTAGCAGCTAACTGCCCACAGGAGTACATAGATGACCTTGCTGCAAAGCACCCTGAGGTTACTATGCACCGAACTGGTATAGTTAACCGTGACCTTGGTGTTGCATCAGGTAAGCCATTTAGCGTATCGACAATTACTGTCATCAACGCTGGTGATTCTGAATTGTTAACACTAGACGGTAATCTAGAGTGAAACTAAAGACGTAGAGAGTTTGGAATGGCCATGGGCCTTGACCTCGTCGCTGTGATGAGAAAGTTGGGCGTTAGCCTTGACACAGATTCTCCGCCTATCACATCTCCAGGAGTCATCACTTGGCTTGGTCGAATATTCGATGTAACTCCCGAACATTCACAACAAGGTTTGATAGAAGGCATGGAAGTTTGGACATCTGGTCAAGGTTTTGCTCCCCTGGATTTAGTCGGTATTGAATCATGGTTATTTGATGCACCGAGAGGAGATCATCTGATTATCGCAGAAAGGAAAATGACATTTGAAGTGAAAGACTCTCCCTCTCGGGAAGGAAGATTGTTGTCCATTTGGCCTCAGGAAAAACTTGCAGCTTTTATCGGACATGCAGTATTGGACGGCAGCCTAGTGATAGTTGAACAGTTAGAAGTAGAAGAGAAATCTGAGTTAGTTGAATTATTTTCTGGCAAAGGCCCATTTACATTGAAACCTTTGAATGATTTCTCAGCATTGGAGAATAAGGGGTATGATGTATCAATGGCTAAACCAGTTCTAATTCCTGCTATTCTCTACAGAGTTACTGGTGTCCTCAAAGGACCAGTGGATGAGGAAATAATCAGATGGGTACTGAATTGTGGTGGTCTACATGTTATTGATAATGTTGAATTGTTGGAAAGGTCTCCAATGCTGAACCATGAAAACTTGGTGATTGTAGAAAATCCTAGTTTTGCAGAAGTACTTTCAGAACGGCGAAAATTCTCGGACGGAATGGGTGATTTACTGCGTTGGTGGAAGTTTGACGAAGAATCAGTAAATAGTGTTGAATACAACGTGTTAGTACCTGCTCACAAAGGCGTAGATTCTATTGGTGAAAAGTGGGTTTTGAATGGTGTTACCGGTAAAATCCATTCAAACTTCTAAACAAAGACTTCTTGACCCAGTTTCATGACCGTAGGTCATGCGCTATCGTTCAGTATTGAGTCTGGCAATAATCACAATCCTTCTTGCCAGTATTATTCCGGTATCCAATGATGTTGAACTATCTGATCAGGTTTCAGTTTCATATGCTGATTCTGAGCCTGAACTTTTGATTCAAGCAGGCTCGTCTTCTGGCCATGTTAATGGTACACAGATTGGAACTACATCCGATGGTTGGGTCATAGCTGGCAACACAAGACACAGTATGACATTCGGTCCCATCCAAGTACAATCAACATCTCCATACAATGCTGTATTGGATGCAGATTCCTATGTCGCATCAGTAGACCATCAAGGGAACTGGTTATGGGCAATCATGCCTGATGCTTCACAAGGCTTGACTTTGCTAACATGTATGACGACATCTGTTGTTGGTGATATTTATGTTGGAGGAGTAATTCTAGGTGATGTTACTTTTGGTTCAACTGTACTTAGAAGTCAAAATCAATATGGAGATGGATTTATCGCAAAGGTCGACCCATTTAATGGACAATGGGCTTGGGCGGTAATGTTCACATCTCCTTATGTCGATAATAGCACTAGCCCGAATAGTAGCAGCGTCGAAGGTTTAGAGGTAACAGGTTCAGGAGATCTGATTGCATCCGGTACTCAGAAAGGAGTTACTGATTTCGGAGGAATTACCAAAAACAATACTGATTCTGAACTCTATGTAGCAGAATTTGACGAATTAACTGGTGGGTTAAACTGGGTCTCTACTGCTGGAGGAATCGGTGATGAGAATGGAGGAGAGGTCGCAGTAGATTCCTCAGGCAATATTTGGCAAGCAGGCACCACTGATGGTATATTCTCAGCAAATGGTAAATCTCACCAAGCGGTTAGCAATGCAGATACAATCGTCATCAAATGGAATTCTGTAGGAATCGTACAAGATGTCATTGGCCTGGCAAGTGGACCGGGTGAAATCAATCTGCCTGAAGATTTGATAGTGACTCAGAATGATGATGTATTGGTATCTGGAGTTTTCTTAGGCTCATTGGATGCTGGTAATCAAAACACTCTAACGGACAAAGGTCAAGGTGATGCTTACGTAGTCAAGATTCTCAAGTCAGGTACTTCTTCTTGGGCCACAAGTGCAGGTAGTAGCACTGGCACCCAGAGAGTCTACTCGATTGCAGAGACTCCCTCAGGAGACTTTATCGCAGGTGGAATGATCTCTGGAAATACTGATTTCGGAATACATGTGGCTACCACCAATGGCGGATTAGATCTATTCATGGCTCAACTTGATAGTTCAGGTAACTGGGATTGGGTTGAGAACTTAGGAGGTAGTAGTGATGACTTATTTGCTGGTTTGGCAGTCAATTTTACTGGTGTTCCTGGTGCATTTGGGTCATTCCAATCAACTATCAACAAAGGAACTCAGTCAGTAACGAGTTCTGGAGGTCTTGATCTTGTTATTTGGACTCTTGATCCGATTAATAATGCTGACAGTGATAACGACGGCGTTAATGATTTAACAGACAATTGTCCTAATACGAACAATCCTTTGCAAATCGATAGTGACCTTGATGGAAATGGTGACGAATGCGATTACGATGACGATAATGATGGAATTACAGATAACTCCGGAGACGATTGTCCAAGAGGCGGAGCTTGGAATTGGACTAGTGATTCTACTACTGATTTCGATAATGATGGATGTAAAGATTCTAGCGAAGATAATGATGATGACAATGATGGTATTGATGATTCAAATGACAATTGTCTAAGTTCGTACTCACCTCCTAGGGACTGGTGGACTTCCGATTCTTCCAATGACATTGATAGCGATGGTTGCAGAGATGCAGATGAAGACTTGGATGACGATGGTGACGGATTTGATGATGCAGCAGATGATTGTAACAAAGTCGCAGGCACCTCTACTCTAGGTTCCTATCAAGGATGTGAAGATTCAGATGGCGATGGTTGGGCTAATGTTGAAGATAGTTGCCCTGAATTATTCGGAAATTCAACACTTGGTGGAACTCTAGCATGTCCTGACAATGATGGAGATGGTTGGGCTAATATCGAGGATGATCTTCCTGAGGATAATACTCAATGGAATGATCTTGATGGGGATGGATATGGAGATAATCAGGATGGAAATACTCCAGATGCTTGTATCGACACTTCCGGAACATCGGTTTTAGACAGATATGGATGTCCAGACCCTGACAATGATGGATATTCATCTGAAGATTCATCTTGGTCAATTGGAGATGGTGCGGACGCATTCCCGACTGATGAAACACAGTGGTCCGATTGGGATGAAGATGGCTTTGGTGATAACTATGGTAATCTATCATGGACTGACCGTAATTCAAACTGGCCAGGAGAGTATTACCAATATTCTCGAGACCAAGACGCATGTCCTACCTTAGCAGGTGGTTCTTGGCAAGATGATATACTTGGATGCCCAGATGGTGATGGTGATGGCTGGGCAGACTTCATGGATGCTTTCCCAGCAGATGCTAATGAATATCAAGATTCAGATAGTGATGGAATTGCAGATGGTTATGATGACTGTCCTGAAGTAGAAGGATACTCAACAAATGATGTTGTTGGCTGTCCAGATTTCGATATGGATGGTTTTGGTGATCCCATTGATGGTACTGACTGGAATCCGTCAGACCCAACTCAATGGTCTAACATTGATGGTGACCAATATGGTGATAATCCATTAGGGACCTCTCCAGATGCTTGTGTTGAAGTTGCTGGGTATTCTTCTGAAGGCGGAGTCCTTGGATGTATTGACATAGATAACGATGGCTGGGCTGATTTAATTGACAAGTTCCCTGAAGATGGAACACAGTGGAATGATACAGACGGTGATGGTTTTGGAGATAATCCGAAAGGTAAGAATCCAGATTTGTGTCCTGATATAGTAGGTGTAGAGGAAGAAGATGGTTGTGAAGCTAAGGTCAAAGAATCCTCTGGTGGAAGTATACTCACTTACGGAGGAATTGGAGTCGGAGTCCTTCTCGTAATTGTTGTAGTAGGATTGCTAATTATGCGAAGAATGGATTCAGATGACGGTGAGAAGAATTGGGCTACTGATGAGATGATGCCTAACATGAACGCTCAACCTGCTATGCCAGATATGTCTGCAATGCCAGTAAATAGTGGATTGTATGCTCAATCAGTTGCTCCTCAGCAGCCTGCATACTCTCAGTATCAGCAACCAACTCAAGCAGTACACCCAGTTGTTGCGCAACAACAAGCAGCCTCTCCTAATCTAGCAGCATTACCCGGGCAAGCGGTAATGCCGCAGCAAGCTCCAATAGGCCCAACACTTTACGACGTTGGAACTATGAGGTCAGATGGAAATGAGTGGCTAGAATTCCCTGTATCTAGTGGTGCTTGGTACATGAGAGATCCAACTACTAGGCAATGGGTTCGCAAGATTTGAGGATTTGAAATGGTAACTGTTACCTTGTTGGGTAGTGCCCAAGATGGGGGTGTGCCCCAAGTTGGATGCAATTGTTGTACTGATTTACAACAAAGATACCCTGTTTCGATTGGTTTAACAGATGCAGAAGGTGGAAATCATTTGTTTGAGGCTACTCGCTATCTTGGAGAACAATTACGTATTTGGGGAGTTGATTCAGTCGACTCACTATTTTTGACTCATGCACATTTTGGGCATGTAGATGGGTTGGGTCTTTTTGGTAAAGAGACAATGAATGCCCAAGGAGTGTCTCTACATTGCTCGAAGAGCATGTTAGATTTGATAGAAAGAACACCGAATTGGTCAATATTATTGTCACATGGTGTTTTCTCTCCACGCACAGCATCACTAGTCCAGTTACCAGGTGTAACAGTTGAGGCATTGAAAGTCCCTCATCGTGCTGAACTCTCAGATATGCATGCCTATTTGATCAAAGCAGAAAAAACCTTGCTGTTCCTTCCAGATCATGATACTCGGCAAGAGACTCTTAGGGAACATGATTTACGCGCTTGGCTCAATCATTTGGAAGTAGATATCGCCTTGATAGATGGGACATTTTTCAGTTCAGATGAATTAAAACACCGTAGTCAAGAGGATGTCCCTCATCCTCCTGTTGAGCAAACTCTCCAGATGTTAGGTGAGCGAAGAGAAGGAGATGGCGAAGTAGTATTCATTCACCTAAACCACACTAATCCTTTGTGCAGAGATGATACTCCCGTAACCGAATTAGGTTGGAAGGTTGGCAAAGAAGGAATGAAATTCTTACTCTGAAAACTATACCATCTCAATGGTGTATTCTAAAGAGATTAATTCGATCGTATAAGCGACTTCTTCACCATCGTCAGTTGTTGTACATCCGGCTCCTCCACCAGTATTGACATTGACTGAAATACCGAGAGAATGTTCTCCAATTCCAAACTCCCCATCCAACATCATCATAATTTCGGATTCACTCATGTTGCTTACTGTAGTTCCGACAATACTAGAGTCGTGCCATTCTAAGGTCACAGAATCTCCAGATTGGGTCGGTGACGATTGTTCAAACCCATAATGCATCAAATTGCCTGAAACATCGTCATCCTGTGTTGGCTGGGCAATAGCACAGCCTAATCCTACTTGGGATTCATCGTCAGTGAAGGCAAGAGTCGCTCTTACTCCAACGATATTCTTACCATTGATTTCACTGCCAGCAGCATCTGAATTTGTCATAATATCTACAGTATCTCCATCATTCACATATGTTGAATCATCTGCGAGTACGTGGTAAGAATAAGTCCCCTCAATAGCGTAATCTCCCACACCACCTAGTGCAGAAGATGAAGA
>MDSV01097706.1_pt1 | contig 15218 bp, 12 predicted proteins | sample 810851 | NCBI WGS metagenome assembly MDSV01 (sample SAMN05326640, study PRJNA326480) | marine metagenome | isolation source: seawater | place: Atlantic Ocean: North East | collected 2012
ATGTTACAATGAGGTTTACTTCTATCAAATTTTTCTTTTGCCATATTTTTCTCCTTAGTAAAAATTAACCAGAAACTTTCTCCTTAACTTCCTCAGCAACATTGTGAGGAACTTGTTCATAATGATTGAAAGTCATTGTGTAACTTGCCCTACCCTGGCTCATAGAACGTAAATTATTAACATATCCAAACATATTGGCAAGTGGAACCATACTGTTAACAACATGATTGACTCCTCTTTGCTCCATGCCCGAAACTTGTCCGCGTCTAGAATTTAAATCACCTATTATATCTCCCATATATTCTTCAGGAGTAACTACTTCAACTTTCATCATTGGTTCTAATAATACAGCACTAGCCTTTGGCATAGCCTCTCTAAACGCTGCTCTTGCTGCAATTTCGAATGCCATAACACTCGAGTCAACATCATGAAATGCCCCATCAACTAGTGTACATTTAAAGTCTATGACAGGAAATCCTGCAAGAAAACCAGTTTCTGTTGAGAGCTTAATTCCCTTTTCAACACCAGGAATGTATTCTTTAGGTACTCTACCTCCAACTATTTTACTTTCAAATATAACACCTTTGCCCTTTTCCAATGGTTCGAATTCCAAAACGACTTTTGCGAATTGGCCTGCTCCGCCAGATTGTTTTTTATGTGTATAATCTACAGATGCCGGTTTAGTTATAGTCTCTCTGTATGCAACTTGTGGGGCGCCAACGGTTGCATCAACTTTGAACTCTCTTAACATTCTATCAACTAAAATTTCTAAGTGAAGCTCGCCCATTCCTTTCATAACAGTTTGGCCTGATTCATGGTCGATGCTCACTTTGAAAGATGGGTCTTCTGCAGCAAGCCGTTGTAAAGCAACACCCATTTTTTCTTGATCAGCTTTTGTTTTTGGTTCTACAGCTACTTCAATTACAGGATCTGGGAATTCCATTCTCTCTAAAATCACAGCATTTTCTGAATCACATAGAGTATCACCAGTTGTTGTATCTTTGAGTCCAGCAACAGCAATAATATCACCAGCGTAGGCAATTTTTATATCCTCCCTGGAGTTAGAATGCATTTGGAGCATTCTACCAAACCTTTCTTTTTTATTTTTAACTGAATTAAGTACAGACGACCCAGCCTCAACTTTACCGGAATACACTCTCATAAAAGTTAATGAACCAACAAAAGGATCATTCATAATTTTAAAAGCAAGTGCAGCAAAAGGCTCATCATCTGAACTTTTTCTTGTAATAGCCTCTTCTTCATTATCATACTTAATTCCTTTTATGGCAGGCACTTCAATTGGTGATGGAAGGTAATCTATAACTGCATCAAGCATTGGCTGGACACCTTTATTCTTAAACGCGCTGCCGCAAAGAACAGGAACAAATTTACTTTGAATTGTTCCTTTTCTTATAAGTTCTTTAATCACATCCTCTGAGGGGGACTCTCCATCCAAATACTTTTCCATTACCGCGTCGTCTAACTCAACAACGGCTTCAACTAATTTTTCTCTGTAGCTTTCAGACTTTTCCTTAAGGTCTTCAGGTATATCCTCAAATACAAACTTTGCACCTAAGGTCTCTTCTTGCCAAACTATTGCTTGCATTTTTATTAAATCTATTACTCCTTTAAATTCAGCTTCAGATCCTAAAGGTAATTGTAGAACTAATGGGTTAGCACCAAGTCTATCAACAATCATATCTACACATCTGTAGAAGTCAGCCCCAACTCTATCCATTTTATTTACAAAACACATTCGTGGCACACCATATTTATCAGCTTGCCTCCATACAGTTTCAGATTGAGGTTCCACACCAGCAACAGAGTCAAAAACGCAAACACTACCGTCTAATACTCTTAGAGATCTTTCTACCTCAATTGTGAAGTCAACGTGTCCAGGTGTATCAATAATATTAATTCTTTTATCATTCCAAAAACAAGTAGTAGCTGCTGATGTTATAGTAATTCCCCTTTCTTGTTCCTGCTCCATCCAATCCATAGTTGCAGCACCATCATGTACCTCTCCTATTTTGTGAGAAACACCCGTGTAATAAAGAATTCTCTCGGTTGTGGTTGTTTTTCCTGCATCAATGTGAGCCATAATCCCGATATTTCTGTAGTCTTTAAGGTCTGATGTTCTTGTCATAATCTTATTACCATCTGTAGTGTGCAAATGCTCTATTTGCTTCTGCCATTTTATGGGTATCTTCTTTCTTCTTTACAGAAACACCCTTATTTTCGTTTGCATCAACTAGCTCTTGGGCTAATCTTTGTGTCATAGATTTTTCACTTCTTTTCCTTGAAGAATCAACAATCCACCGAATTGCAAGCGCTAAAGCTCTATCATTTCTTACCTCAACAGGGACTTGATAAGTTGCTCCACCCACTCTTCTAGATCGCACCTCAATTCCTGGCTTAACATTATTGAGGGCTGATTTAAACAAATCAAGTGAGTTTTTCACATTCAGTTTAGAAGATGCAATATCAAGGGCTTTATAAACAATTTTTTCAGCCGTAGACTTTTTTCCATCATACATAACAATATTTATAAAGCGAGATAGGACCCTATCATTAAATTTGGGGTCTGGGATGATATCTCTTTTTTCTGCTTTTCTTCTTCTAGACATAGCTATTTAGGCCTTTTGGCTCCATATTTTGATCTTCTTTGCTTTCTATTTTTAACTCCTTCGGTGTCTAGGATACCTCTGAGGACGTGATACCGAACTCCTGGCAAATCTTTTACCCTACCACCTCTAATTAAAACCACAGAGTGCTCTTGGAGATTATGTCCTTCTCCTGGAATATAAGAAGTAACTTCAAAACCATTGGTAAGCTTGACTCTTGCAACTTTTCTTAATGCAGAGTTAGGTTTTTTGGGAGTTGTAGTATATACACGGGTGCAGACTCCTCTTTTCTGCGGACAGTTTTCAAGTGCTGGAACTTTGTTCCTTTTACTCTGTTTAGACCTAGCAGATCTAACTAGTTGATTAATAGTTGGCATTTTATCCCCTAAAAAAAATAGAAATTGTGTTTGGTCTCAAAACCACCACCAATTATTCGTTGCATACTAATATATCCTTATTAGCTGTCAACAACTGAAATAAAAAAATTATGACTGTTTACTTACTTCTGTTCTTCAGTAGCTTTACTTAGTAGCTCCCTATCTTTTTTGGTAGCCTCTAACCTAACTTGAGACATGAAAGACCCAGTACCACAAGGAACTAATCTCCCAACAATAACGTTTTCTTTCAAGCCTTGTAAGTTATCAACTTTTCCTGATACAGCTGCCTCAGTCAATACTCTAGTAGTTTCCTGAAAAGAAGCAGCAGATACAAAGCTATCTGTTTGAAGAGAGGCCTTGGTAATTCCTAATAGAATTTGATACCCCTTTGCAGGTTTCAAACCTTCGGCCTCGGCTTTGGAGTTCACTTCTAAAAATTCTTTTTGACTTATTTGCTCACCTGCAAGAAATGTAGTTTGTCCAGGGTTAGTGATTTCAACTTTTTGCATCATTTGCCTGACAATAACCTCTATATGTTTATCATTAATTTTAACACCTTGTAATCTATAAACGTCTTGTACTTCTTTTATTAGATAACTTGCTAGGGCCTCAACACCTTTAATCCTTAAAATATCATGAGGAACAGAAGTTCCATCAACTAAAACATCACCTATTTCAACAAAATCACCTTCTTGAACTGTTAGATGTTTAGATTTGGAAATTACATATTCAACAGATTCAAGATTGGCGTCTTCGGGGACAATTTCAATTTTCCTTTTCATCTTATAATCTTTACCAAATTTGATTTTTCCTGAAATTTCTGCAATTATTGCATGATCTTTTGGTTTTCTCGCTTCAAATAGCTCCGCAACTCTAGGTAATCCACCTGTAATATCTTTAGTTTTAGACGACTCTTTTGGAATTTTAGCAATTGAGTCACCATCTTTAACCTTCATTCCATCAGTTATTAATATTATTGAGTCTGCCGTTAATTCATAAGAGGCAAGACTTCCATTTTCGAGAACAAGCACTTTGCCATTTTTACTTTTATCGTGTATCTCTACTCGAGGAACAAGATTTTGATGTTTTGCTTGTTGCTTCCAGTCTATGACAATATTACTCGACAAACCAGTCGAATCATCAACAATCTCTCTTGTAGTAATTCCTTCCTCTAAATCCTTAAATACAATATACCCACTAGTTTGAGCAATAATAGGTAAGGTAAATGGATCCCATTCAGCAAGAACGTCTAATGATTTTATTTTTTGGTTATCTTGAAATTTTAATTTACATCCAAAGGGCAATCTATGTCTTGCTCTTTCTTTATTATTCTTGTCAATCACAGATAAACTACTATTCCTTGACATATTAATTAAGTTTTGAGCACTATCCTTAGTAATATCTAAATTACTATATTTAATAACACCATCATATTTAGATTCAATATTTGAAATTTCAGTACCTTTTTGAGCCGCGCCACCAATATGAAAAGTTCTCATAGTCAACTGGGTTCCAGGCTCACCTATTGATTGAGCAGCTATAACACCAACCGCCTCACCAATATTTACAGAAGTTCCTCTAGCAAGATCTCTCCCATAACATTTTGCACAAACTCCAAATTCTGCTTCACATGTTAAAACAGACCTAACCTTGATAGTTGTTATATTAGCATTATCAATTAGTTTAAGATGCTCCTCTGAAACTAACTCACCAGTACTAGCAATTATAATATTATTCTCTTTATCTAGGACATCTTCGGCCAGTGTTCTACCTAAAACTCGATCGGATAAAATCTCAACTACTTCTCCATCCTCAACTAATTCTTCTTTTGTAATAAATTTAGATGTGAAGCAGTCATCAATGGTAATAATACAATCTTGGGCAACATCAACTAATCTTCTAGTTAGATAACCTGAGTTTGCTGTTTTTAAAGCTGTATCTGCTAAACCTTTTCTTGCACCATGACTAGAGTTGAAATATTCTAAAACACTTAGACCTTCTTTAAAATTTGATACAATTGGAGTTTCAATAATTTCTCCAGATGGTTTCGCCATTAATCCACGCATTCCGGACAATTGTTTAAGTTGTGCGGCCGAGCCTCTTGCACCAGAATCAGCCATCATGTAAACACTATTAAAGTTTTCGACGTTATCAGTTTCTTTTGGAACCATAATTTTTGTCATTTCTTCAGCAACACTATCTGAGCATTTAGCCCAAGCATCTACTACTTTATTGTATTTTTCTCCTCTAGTAATTAAACCCTCTGAGTATTGTTTTTCATAAAGTTTAACTTTTTTTTCTGTTTCTGAAAGAAGATCTGTCTTCGTTTTTGGAATTAGCAAATCGTCTTTTCCAAAAGAAATTCCTGCCTTACAAGCCTCTCCAAAACCAATTTCCATTAGTTTATCAGCAAAAATAACTGTTTTTTTCTGTCCACAGTGCCTGTAAACTACATCAATTGCATTGCTTATTTCTTTCTTAGTGAGAACCTTGTTTATTAAATCAAAGCCAACTTTTGGGTGTTTTGGTAGGATTTCACTTATCAACATCCTTCCTGGTGTAGTTTCAACAGTTATTACTTTAGCTTGAAAATTATCATCTAATGTTTGGTATCTGCATTTGATTTTACTATGAAGTGAAATTACTTTTTGGTCTAATGCTATTCTTAGTTCTGCAATACTTGCAAAGCACATTTTCTCTCCTAAACCTTTATGACTTACTAGACTTAAGTAGTACAAACCTAAAATCATATCTTGAGAAGGAACAATTATTGGTTTTCCATTTGCAGGAGACAAAATATTATTAGTTGACATCATTAAAACTCTTGCCTCTAGTTGAGATTCCAAAGATAAGGGAACGTGAACAGCCATCTGATCTCCATCAAAATCAGCATTAAAAGCTGTACAAACTAACGGATGAAGTTGTATGGCCTTACCCTCTATTAGGATGGGTTCGAAAGCTTGGATACCTAACCTATGTAAGGTTGGTGCTCTATTCAGTAAAACAGGATGTTCTCTGATTACTTCAGCTAAAATATCCCAAACTTCAGGTCTTTCCTTTTCAACCATTTTTTTTGCAGCTTTAATTGTTGCGGCTAGATTATATTTTTCTAATTTTGAGTATATAAAGGGTTTGAAGAGTTCAATTGCCATTTTCTTTGGAATCCCGCATTGATGTAGTTTTAGTTCAGGACCAACGACAATTACCGATCTACCTGAATAATCCACACGTTTTCCAAGAAGGTTTTGTCTAAACCTTCCTTGTTTACCTTTAAGCATATCGGAGAGCGACTTAAGAGGTCTTTTATTCGTTCCTGTTATAACCCTTCCTCTTCTTCCATTATCAAAGAGTGCATCACAAGCTTCCTGTAACATTCTTTTTTCATTTCTTACAATTATATCTGGAGCTTTTAAAACCAAGAGTCTTTGTAGTCTGTTGTTTCTATTTATTACCCTTCTGTATAAGTCATTGAGGTCAGATGTAGCAAAACGACCGCCATCTAAAGGAACTAGGGGCCTTAGTTCAGGAGGAATAACAGGTATAACATTCATTATCATCCACTCGGGCTTAAGTTTAGAGTTTAAAAATGCTTCAACTAATTTTAACCTTTTTACGAGCTTTTTAATTTTTGTCTCTGAGCTAGTTGCATCAAGCTCTTCTCTTACCTTTTTTTGTTCACTCTTAAGATCTACTTCTGATAAAAGCTTTTGAATCGCCTCAGCTCCAATCATACTTTGAAAACTATCTCCATACTCCTCTTTAAGTTCAGAGTTTTCATCGTCAGAGAGAATCTGATATTTTTTTAGTGACTTTACCATCCCAGGTTCAGTAACAATAAAACTTTCAAAATATAAAACTTTTTCAAGGTCTTTAAGAGCTAAATCCAATAATAAACCTATTCTACTAGGTAATGATTTTAAGAACCAAATATGAGCAACTGGTGCTGCGAGGGGGATATGACCCATTCTCTCTCTTCTTACTTTTGATAGCGTAACCTCAACTCCACATTTTTCGCAAATAATTCCTTTGAATTTCATTCGTTTGTATTTTCCGCAGACGCACTCATAGTCCTTAATTGGACCAAAGATCCTAGCACAAAAAAGACCACTTCTCTCTGGTTTAAAAGTTCTATAGTTTATTGTTTCTGGCTTTTTAATCTCTCCATGAGACCATGAAACAACTTCATCTGGACTTGCAATAGAAATTTTAATTTGATTAAAATCTACGATACCTGGTTTTTCAATAAGTTTAATTACATCGTTCATTTTTTCCCCTAACTAGTATTACTCTCTAATAATTCAACATTTAACCCCAGGGATTTAAGTTCCATAATCAGAACATTAAATGACTCAGGTATGCCTGATTCAATGTTGTCATCACCACGAACAATTGTTTCATAGGCTTTTGTTCTACCAGAAACATCATCAGATTTTACCGTTAACATCTCTTGTAGTGTATATGAGGCCCCATAAGCTTCTAAAGCCCAGACTTCCATTTCACCAAATCTCTGTCCACCGAACTGTGCCTTACCTCCCAATGGCTGTTGAGTAACAAGACTGTAAGGACCAATTGATCTGGCATGAATTTTATCATCAACCAAATGATTAAGTTTTAACATATAAATTTGGCCGACTGTAATTTTTCTATCAAAGTGGGTCCCAGTTCTTCCATCAATTAATCTTTTTTGGCCACTAGTATCACTTTTAGCAACCTCAAATAATTCATTAATGTCTAACTCTTTGGCACCATCAAAAACTGGCGTAGCAAAGGGAACACCATCTCTTAAATTAATTGCTCTTTGAATCAAATCATCTTGCTTAAGTTTATCAAATCTAGTTTTGTAAATTTCTTCACCATAAACTCTCTTAAAAACATCCTTTAATTCATTGAGCGAGCCTTTACCATTCTTAAGATCTAAAGCTAAACTATAAAGTCTTTTTCCCAAATCTACAGAAACAGCACCAAGGTGAGTTTCTAGAATCTGACCTACGTTCATTCTAGACGGAACACCTAATGGGTTTAACACAATATCAACAGGTGTTCCATCTTCCATATATGGCATATCCTCTACAGGAATTATTCGAGAGATAACACCTTTATTACCATGTCTACCTGCCATTTTATCGCCGGGAGCAAGCTGCCTTTTAACTGCAACAAAAACTTTAACAAGCTTCATAACTCCAGGTAATAATTCGTCTCCAGATTGAACTTTATCAACCTTAGATTGAAATGTTGCATTTAACACATCAAGACTCTTTTCAAAAGCTTCGTTTAAAAGTTCTATTTTTTTCATAGTAGAATCATCTTTAACAATTACGCTTTTTAAAATTTTTAGGTTGTTCTCATTAAGAACAGATTCTGTAATTTTTGAATTTTTTGATAATTCAGAAATACCACTTACATGTGTCTGGTTAACAAGTAATTTATTTAAATTTTCCTGAAAACTACTTTCTAAAATAAATCTTTCATCTTCCATATCGATATGTAATTGCTCAATCTGCATTCTTTCGTTGGACAAAGATCTTTCATCTTTATCAACGCCCCTTCTTGAAAACACTCTAACCTCAACGATTGTTCCAGAGACTCCCGGTGGAAGTCTTAATGATGTGTCTTTAACATCCGCAGCTTTCTCTCCAAAAATTGCTCTTAAGAGTTTTTCTTCCGGTGTCATTGGGGATTCACCTTTGGGCGTAACTTTTCCTACTAAAATATCACCTGGGTTAACTTTGGCGCCTATATGAACAATTCCAGCTTCATCCAAATTGGTCAAAGATTCCTCCCCAACATTAGGTATATCTCTTGTTATTTCTTCCTGGCCTAACTTTGTATCTCTTGCTAATACCTCAAACTCTTGAATATGAATTGAGGTAAATACATCGTTTACAACTAAATTTTCGGAAATAAGAATTGAATCTTCATAGTTGTATCCGTTCCATGGCATAAAAGCTACAGTAACATTTCTACCTAAAGCTAACTCGCCAATTTTAGAGGCAGGACCATCCGCGATTATATCACCCTCTTTTACATAATCCCCAACTGTTACTAACGGAGTTTGGTTTATACATGTGTCTTGATTTGATCTTTGGAATTTACTTAGTCTATATATGTCGACTCCAGTATCATTATCCTTTTTTTCTATTGCACTGATCACAATTCTTGATGCATCAACTTGATTAACATACCCTGAACGCTTCGCAACTAAAACAACCCCAGAATCCCTGGCAACTACTGACTCCATGCCAGTACCTACAAATGGAGATTGACTTTTTAATAGAGGAACTGCTTGGCGCATCATATTAGACCCCATTAAAGCTCTGTTGGCATCATCATTCTCAAGAAATGGAATTAGTGCTGCTGCAACTGATACTAACTGTTTTGGAGAAACATCCATATAATCAACTTGTTTAGGATCAACCATCAAAAAATCACCACTTTTTCTACAAGAAACTAATGACCTTTCAAATGAACCGTTATCTTTAAGAGGTTCATTCGCTTGGGCTATTGTATAGTTTTCTTCCTCCATAGCAGAGAGATAAACAATTTCAGATGACACCTTCGAATTTGTAACTTTTCTGTATGGTGTTTCAATAAAACCATAAGAGTTTACTTTCGAGTAAGTTGCAAGTGAATTGATAAGCCCAATATTGGGACCTTCTGGAGTCTCAATAGGACAAATCCTTCCATAATGCGATGGATGCACATCCCTAACTTCAAATCCTGCTCTCTCTCTTGACAGACCACCAGGTCCTAGAGCTGATAATCTTCTCTTGTGAGTTATCTCAGAAAGTGGATTTGTTTGATCCATAAATTGGGATAGTTGGCTTTGTCCAAAAAACTCTCTAATTGCCGCAGATGCAGGTTTTGGATTAACAAGGTCATTTGGCATAACGGTTTGGATATCAGGAGCATTTGTCATTCTTTCCTTAATTGCTCTTTCCATTCTTAATACACCTAATGTGTATTGATTTTCTAATAATTCACCAACTGATCTTACTCTTCTATTTCCAAGATGATCAATATCATCTATATGCCCTACACCGTCTTTTAAACCAGCAAGATACTTTACAATTTTAAGAATATCATTGTTTTCTAATACTCTTTTATTAGGCAGAGCATCTAGCAATAGCCTTGTATTTAGCTTAAGTCTTCCTACAAGAGACAAATCATAACGTTCTCTATCAAAAAACAAACTTCTGAAAAGTTTATCTGCAGCCTCTAATGTTGGTGGCTCTCCAGGTCTTAAAATTTTGTAGATTTCTGTAATCGCATCATTTCTATTTTTATTTTTATCTGCATTAAATGTGTCCCTAACATAGGATCCTTGGTTGTTAGAATTTATTTTCAATATTTCCAATACGTTAATATTTTTCTCATTCAAAAAATCTAATGTTTCCTTCGTAATTTCATCACCTGACTCAAAAAAAATTATTCCTGTTTTTTTGTCAAAGATATCTTTTGATAAAAATGAACCAAACAAATTTTCAGAATCGATAAATAGTTTTTTTACGGAATCAGTTTTAAGATTTTTAGAAATAAGGGCATTAAATTTATCACCTTTCTTTGCATAGACTTTCCCATTCGAAGCGTTGATAATATCAAATTCCAATTTACTGCCAGAGAAGTCTTTTTCAATATATTCAAATTCCCATCCATTGTCTTTCTTTGTTAACTTCGTATTTTCATAAAAAATACCAAACAATTCTTCATGAGTTAGTCCATTAATTTTTGTATAATCGATATCAACACCTTTTTTTAAGCAATCTTCCCTATATTTGGATGATTTTTTGTTGTCTAGCGCCAATAGAAGTGAGGAAGCAAGAAGTTTTCTTCTTTTATCTATTCTGACATAAATTAAATCTTTTCCATCAAATTCGAAATCAATCCAAGAACCATTGTAAGGAATCAACCTAGAAGCAAATAAAAATTTTCCAGTAGAATGACTTTTTCCCTTGTCATGATCAAAAAAAACTCCTGGTGATCTATGCATTTGTGAAACAACAGCTCTTGTAGTACCATTAAATACGAATGTACCCTTAGACGTCATTAATGGCATATCGCCCAAATAAACATCTTGCTCTTTGATATCCTTAACTGATGACACACCAGTTTCCTCATCAACTTCTCTTACTATTAAGTTCAATGTTACTCTTAATAAGGAACCATAGGTTCCACCTCTTTGAATACATTCATCAACATCATACCTAGGGTTTTCTAAATCATATTTAACGAATCTAAGTTCAGCGATTCCAGAAAAATCAGTAATTGGGAATACTTTGTTAAAAACAGCTTGCAGACCAATGTCTTCCCTGTCCTCTGGTTTAACATCTTTCTGAAGAAAAAGATCATAGGAGTTCTTTTGGATTTCCAAAAGATTGGGCATGTTGACTAGCTCAGGTATCTTACCAAAGCTTTTTCTAATATTATGTTTTAGGGTAAAAGATTTGCTCATTATAAATGCTTACTTAAGTTCAACAGTTGCACCAGCTTCTTCTAACTGTTTTTTGAACTTTTCAGCATCTTCTTTGCCAACACTATCTTTTAACTTGCTAGGAGCTCCTTCAACAAGATCCTTAGCTTCCTTTAAGCCAAGGCCAGTGATAGTCCTAACCTCTTTAATAACATTAATCTTTTTATCGCCAGCAGCTGCTAAATGAATTTCAAATTCAGTTTTTTCTTCAGCACCACCAGCTTCACCACCAGCTTGGCCGGCCGGTGCTGATGCAACTGCAACAGGGGCTGCAGCTGAAACTCCCCACTTTTCCTCTAAAATTTTAGTTAGTTCAGATGCTTCTAGGACTGTTAAACCTGAAAGATCATCTGCAATTTTTTGTAAGTCTGCCATAATTATACTCCTTGATTACGTGTTCTAAGATTTAAATTTATTATTTACTACTCTAAGTAGGTTAGTTTGGTTTGCTTGAAGAGTGGTTACTATGCCTCTTTGATTAGCTGATAATAATCCAACTATTTTTGCTCTCAAAGTTTCCATACTTGGTAAGGAGGCTAACTGTTTAATTTCATTCAAGCTAAGTTCTTTACCACTCATGGAGGCACCCAAAATTTTTAAATTCTCATTTTCTTTAGCAAAATCTACAATAGCTTTGGAGGTAGACACAGGGTCATCAGAATATGCAACAGATGTTGGTCCTACGAAAAACTTATCAAGATTTTCAAAATTAGTGTCTTTAAGTGCTCTTTTAGCAAGAGTATTTTTTGCTACCTTAAAAATTGAATTTGACGACTTAACTTTTTTTCTAAGAGAGGAAATTTCAGAAACAGTTAATCCTTTATAATGGGCTACTAAAAGAAATTCCTTTTCTTTCAATGCTGTATTAAAGTTTTTTACAAAATCCTGTTTTTCAGCTCTTTGCATAAGTTAAGTCTCCATAATCTGTCTGAGTAAATCAAAGATAAACCCATCTATTCAGAAATTAAGGCAAAAGCCACCTGAAGTCTAAGACAGATAAATAATCAAACATTACATAGCACTACTTGGATCAACTTGCAACCCCGGACCCATAGTTGTGCTAATATAAATTTTTTTTAGAAAAATTCCTTTGGAAGATTCTGGTTTTTTATTCTTTAATTCTTCCAATAAGAATTTTGCATTCTTGGTTAATTCTTCATCAGAGAAACTAGCTTTTCCGATGCATGCGTGGACAATTCCAGCTTTATCTGTTTTATATTCAATTTGGCCTGCTCTAACTTTTTTAATAGCTTCATCAAGATCATTAGTTACAGTTCCAAGCTTTGGGTTAGGCATTAAACCCTTTGGTCCAAGAATTTGACCTAAAGCACTTACCTTAACCATCATCTGGGGAGTAGAGATACATTTATCAAAATCAATCTGACCTTTTTTAACTTTTTCTACCAAATCATCTCCACCTACAATATCTGCACCAGATTTTTTAGCTTTATCCAAATCATTTGCATCGGCAAAAATAGCTATCCTTAATTTTTTTTCTGGCATCTTTGGAAGACTTACAACCCCTCTGATTTGCTGATCCGATTTTTTTGCATCAATCCCTAATACAATTGACAAATCTACAGATTCATCAAATTTTTTTGAAGCATATTTCTTTGCAATTGGAAGTGCATCTCCAAATTTCAAAACTTGGAGATTTTTAAGTTCTTTAGTAATATTTTTTTTTTTTTTTGATATTTTCATTATTCGACTTTAATTCCCATGGATCTTGCTGTCCCAGAAACCATGCTTTCAGCAGATTCAACATTATCTGTATTTAAATCCTCCATTTTGGTTTCAGCAATCTTTTTAATATCATTTTTTGAGATTGATGCAATAAATTCTTTGCCAGGGGTTTTTGAGGCTTTTTTAAGTTTTAATGCCTTTTTTATAAAAAATGATACTGGTGGAGACTTTGTTTCAAAACTAAAGCTTTTGTCTTGATAAACAGTTATAACAACTGGAATCGGCATACCTTGTTCAAGCTTCTGAGTGCTTGCATTAAAAGCCTTACAAAATTCCATAATATTGACACCCTTCTGTCCTAAAGCAGGGCCAACAGGTGGAGAGGGATTTGCCTGACCAGCTGGAATTTGTAATTTTATGTATCCATCAATTTTTTTTGCCATAATTTAGTCAAATAAATACATTTTTTTTTAAACCTTCTCAACCTGAGAATATTCTAAATCAATGGGAGTAGATCTTCCAAAAATTGAAACACTTACTTTTAGTCTTGCTTTTTCTTCATCTACCTCTTCCACCATACCATTAAATGATGAGAATGGACCATCCGAAACTCTTACTTGCTCACCAATTTCAAAACTCACAGAAGGTTTAGGTTTATCTACACCATCCTTCATTTGATTAAAGATTAAATCAACTTCACTTTGGGGAACTGGAATAGGCTCGCCTTTTTTTCCACCCAAGAATCCATAAACTTTTGGGATTGATTTAACAGTATGCCATATTTCATCATCCATAATCATTTTAATTAACATATAACCAGGAAAGAACTTTCTTTCAGCGTTAATTTTTTTCCCTTTTTTCATTTCAACAACTTCTTCCTTGGGTATCTCAATCTTTTCAATATTATTTTTTAATCCCTTTTTCTCTAACTGTGCCAAAAGTTCTTTTTCAACCTTTTGTTCAGATCCAGAGTGTACTTGAAGAATATACCAGTTTTGCATAAATAACCTAAAATAGAAGAAGTTCCACTAAAAAGGATACAATCTTGTCTACGATCAAGAAAAAGATCGAAGCTAAAATCACAAATATAAAAACCATAATAGTGGTGGTAATCACCTCAGGTTTTGTTGGCCAGGTAATTTTTAGACCTTCTTGTTTAACTTCCTTATAAAACTTTACAATTTTTTGCATTTGTATGCTGTTTTTTTTTTTGTATTGTTATCATATAGAAAAGAAAATACAAATAATTAATTCAATAATCTATGGATACAAAAAAAAATATTTTTATATTAACAGGTGCTGGTATTTCCAGGGAAAGTGGGATCCAAACTTTTAGAGAAAAGGATGGACTATGGGATAATCACAAAATTGAAGATGTTTGTACAATAGATGCGTTTAATAGAAACCCTAACTACGTTAATAAATTTTATAACGAAAGAAGAGCATTATTAAAAAACCCAAAAATTCAACCAAATAAAGCTCATAAAAATCTAGCTATTCTCGAAAGTTACTGGGAAGGAGACTTCCTTTTAGTCACTCAAAATGTAGATAATTTACATGAAAGAGCGGGGTCAAAAGAAATACTCCATATGCATGGTACATTAGATAAAGCATTTTGCATGAAATGTATGAAAACTTGTGATTTAGATTTTGAACTTACAACTAGTTATCAATGTAAAAATTGTAATCATATTGGCTTGGTTAGAGTCGATGTTGTTTGGTTCGGGGAAGAACCAAAATTCCTTGACAAAATTTATGAATCTTTACTTAAAACAGATATTTTTTTATCTATTGGAACTTCAAATAATGTTTATCCAGCGGCAGGTTTTATTGACTTTATTCTTCAAAAACAAAGCAATGTGGAATTAATAGAATTTAATATTGAAAAGACAAATAAAAGCTCCCTTTTCAGCAAGTCAATTATTGGTCCTGCCAGCATAACAATTGAAGAGTTTGTGAAGAATATTTCTAAGCAATGATGGCAGGGGCGGAGAGACTCGAACTCACGACCTACGGTTTTGGAGACCGTCGCTCTACCAACTGAGCTACACCCCTTTAATTTTGGAG
>MDSV01159218.1_pt1 | contig 15212 bp, 15 predicted proteins | sample 810851 | NCBI WGS metagenome assembly MDSV01 (sample SAMN05326640, study PRJNA326480) | marine metagenome | isolation source: seawater | place: Atlantic Ocean: North East | collected 2012
GGTAGTTCAGTTTGGTTAGAATACCTGCCTGTCACGCAGGGGGTCGCGGGTTCGAGTCCCGTCCACTCCGCCATGTAAATTATTAAATAAGGAAATACAGTTGTTACAAAATATTAGAGATCGATCAACAGGATGGCTTGCATATGTAATAGTTATAGGCATAAGCATACCGTTCGCACTTTGGGGTATTGATCAGTATTTTACAAATAACCAAATAATAGCTGCCGAAATTAATGATACAAAAATCTCCCTTGAAAGATTAAATAATGAATATCAGGATAGACTAAAAGAAATGAGTGAGCTTATTTCAAAAGAACAGGGTGAAGCAGAATTACAAAAAAAAATAATTAAAAGAACAGTCTTGGATGAGTTGATAGATAGTGTTCTAGTGAGAGAGTTTGTTGCTAATAATAAATTTCAGATATCAGAAAATTCATTAATAAGTGATATAAAAAATAATAAAATATTTCATACAGAAAATAAATTTAATCCTAAAAGATACCAAAGGCTTCTGGAAAGCCAAGGAATTAAAATACCAGAGTATGAGATGATTAGGCGTACGGAGCTTAAAACATTACAATTTTATAACAATATTGTTGAGTCAACATTTCTAACAGATCAACAATTAGAAGATTTAGAAAAACTTAAATACCAAACAAGAAATTTTAAATTATTATCTTTGAGTTATAACGATTTTATAGATACAAAAAATAAATCAACAGAAAAAGAAAAAAAAGACTTTTATGTGAAGTATAAAAAAATCTTTTCAAAGCCTGAAAAAATAGATATTGAATATATAATTTTCAATCAAGATATGCTAAAGAAAAAAGTTAATATAAGTATTGATGATGTTAAAAATTATTATAATGAAAATAAATTCAAATATATAAAACAAGAAAAAAGAAAAGTTAGTCAAATTTTTTTATCCAATACTAAAAAAAGTAAAAAAGAAAACCTAGCTCTTATAAAAAACATAAGCCAAAAAATTAGCAATAATGAAAATTTTGAAAAACTAGCGAATAAATTTTCAAACGACAAGCTATCAAATAATAAAGGTGGTGATATTGGCTGGATTTCAAGAAATGATTTAAAAAATAATATTAGCGAAAAAATATTCAACTTAAAAAAAATAAATGATAATACTGGTATAATCGAGGAAGAACTTGGTTTTTATATATTTAAATTAATTGATATTGAAGAAGCAAAAATTAAGGATTTTTCTATTGTTAAGGATATTGTTAAAAAAGACTTAGAAAATATAAAGTACACTAGTATGTACGATATTATATTTGAAGATTTATCTAACATACTTTTTGAAAACCCAGAATCTTTAGAAATTGTAGAAGATTACTTGTCAACAAAAAAAGTTTCCACAGGGCTTATGGAGCTATCAAAAATTAAGAAAAAACATAAGATTTTAGCTAATGAAAAAGTTTTACAAGTTTTAAGCACTGAAAGCCTCAGAAATGAATTAAGAAATAGCGAGCCAATTGAAATTAAAGATAACATAGTTATGTTGCGCATAAATAAAAAGTCACCTATAGAATACCAAAATTTTGAAAATGTGGAAAAAGAAATTGAATCTTTAATTAATACAGAAAATGCAATTGAGGCAATGAAAGATTCTATTAAAGATATTGAGAATAAAATAAAGTCTGGCGTCAATATAAAAGAAATAGAAAAAATAGTTAATAAAAAATCAACTTTATATTCAAATATTGAACGTCAAGATAGTAAAATTCCGCCATCAATTCTAAATAAAGTTTTCTTATTAAGTAAAGATAACTCTGTTACAAGTTTAGAATCTGGAACTGGCAACTATGAATTAATATTATTGGATAAAATTAATGAGGGTTCCTCAGACTTAAGTGAAAAGTCATTGAAGACAATGTTTTATAATGAGCAAGTTAATGCAGTTTTATATTCAGTAATTCAGAGCTTGAGAGAAAGGGCAGATATTAAAATCTACCCCGAAAATCTATAAAAAATGGAAAGATTACCATCTTCAAAAAGTATATTTACATTTTTATTTCTAGGTCTTTGCATTGGATTAATTTTAGACAAGACAGATAGCCTTCTAGGAATAAATTTTTATAACTTTTTTAGTTTTATAGGTTTATTATTTATAAATTCTTTAAAGATGATTGTAATTCCATTAATTATGTCTTCTCTAATATACAATATATCTTCTTTCAGCAGCGCAAATGAAATATCGAATATTGGCGCCAAGGCTGTTATTTTTTATTTAATTACAAGTTTTTTTGCAATTATCATTGGTATTACAGTTGTTAATATAATACAGCCAGGAATATTAAATGGAGAAGGCGCAGCAAAATTATTAGGATTAGGTTTAAATAATAATATTGACAACATTATAACTAACAAAGAAAACTATAGTTTTGAAGGGTTCTTACTGACTATTTTTTCTGGAAATATATTCACTTCAATTGCTAATGGAAACATGTTGTTCATAATTTTATTTAGTTTAATTTTTGGTTTATCAATTAGATATTCATCTTCTAAAAGCGTTGACACAATTAAAAATTTTTGGGAAGGATTGTATCTAATTTTTTTAAAAATTATGAATTATATTTTAGTATTTACTCCATATGCTGTTTTTTGTCTTGTTGCTAAATCTGCAATTGATTTTGATTCTCAAAGCTATGTAATTTTAATGAATTTCTTTATAACTGTTATTGCTGGTCTTTTAATTCACATGTTAATTTTTTACCCTCTTGTTTTGTATTTTTTTAAAAGAAATGTAATTTCCCATTTTAAAGGTATGAGTTCTGCAATTTTATTTGCTTTTTCATCAAGCTCGTCTGTAGCTACAATTCCAGTAACTACAAAATGTTTAATTGATAAACTTAAATTTAAACAAGAAAAAGTTAATTTTATTATACCTATTGGTGCAACTATAAATATGGATGGTACAGCTCTGTTTGAATGTGTAGCTGTAATTTTTATTGCTCAGTTATATGGCGTAGATTTATCGTATATTGATCAATTCCTAGTATTATCTTTAGCCCTTATAACGTCTGTTGGTGTTGCTGGAATACCATCTGCAAGTTTTGTTGCAATTGTAGTTATACTAAGTACGGTTGGTTTGCCTCTAGAGGCTGTTGGTATTATTTTAGGTATTGATAGAGTTTTAGATATGCTTAGAACTAGTGTTAATGTTTTTGGAGATTCCTGCTGTGTTAGCGTTGTTGCTAAGTAGCGAATTATTTGAGAGCAGGCATACCAATGATGTTATAACCAGAATCTACATAGAGAACCTGGCCTGTAATTCCGCTAGCACCATCAGATGCTAAAAATGACGCTGTATCACCAACTTCTTGTATTGTAACATTTCTTCTAAGGGGGGAATTCTCTTCTACGTGTTCTAGCATTTTTCTAAAATCTGATATACCAGCCGCAGCTAATGTTTTAATTGGGCCTGCTGATATGCAGTTTACTCTTATATTATTTTCACCCATAGCATAAGCAAGATACCTTACATTAGCTTCAAGACTAGCTTTTGCAACACCCATAACATTATAATTTGGCATTCCGCGAACAGCACCTAAATATGACAGTGAAATAACTGAGGGATTAGTGCCTTTTAGCATCTCTTTTGATTCTTTGCACAACTCTAAAAGGCTGTAACTACTAATACTATGAGCAGAAATAAAACCTTCTTTTGTCGTTTTATCAACATAATTACCCTCTAGTTCATCTCTGGGTGCAAATGCTAAAGAATGAACAATAATATCGAATGCAGACCATTTTGCCGATAGCATATCGAGCATTTTTCTAATTCCATTATTTTCAGATACATCACAGGGCATTATTATGTCTGATTCACAATCATTTGCTAATTTTTGCACCCTATCTTTTAGCTTATCATTTTGATAAGTAAAGGCTAGCTCGGCCCCATTTCTTTTAAGAGAATCTGAAATTCCCCATGCAATGGAACGGTTACTCGCAACACCTAATATTAATGCTTTTTTTCCTTCTAGTGATTTCATGGATGTATTGTATATCAAATTTTATTTATAATGGAGTAAAATATATAATATTTATATAAATAAATGAGTTGACTTTAAATGAAAAAAATTTTTAAAAACATAATTATAATAATTTTTATTGTAATTAATGGCTGCTCAGATAAGCCGCTAAACAATCCTTATTCAGACAGCAATATAAGTAATCAAAATATATTTTATTCATCTTTTCAAGAAAGGCCAAAGCATTTAGATCCAGTAAGATCCTATAGTTCAAATGAATACGCTTTTATTGCACAAATATACGAACCGTTATTTCAATATCACTACCTAAAAAAACCATACGAGTTAATTCCTTTAACGGCCAGCGAAATGCCAGAAGTTTTATATTTAGATAAAAATTTTAAAATTGCAAAAGCCAATAAGAATATTGACTATACAAAATATATAATAAAAATAAAAAAAGATATTATTTATCAGAATCACCCAGCATTTTACAAAGAAAATAATATTTATGCGTATCATGATTTATCCTCTAAAGATTTAGAAAACATATATACAATAAAAGATTTTAAATTAAACTCAACACGCGAACTTACAGTCGACGATTATATTTATCAAATAAAAAGACTAGCGGATAGTAAAAACCACTCGCCAATAGCAGGTGTTATGCAAGAATATATTCTTGGTTTTAAAGAATTTAAAGATAAATTAAATAAAAAAAAATTTAGTAATACTAAGAGCAGAATAAGTTTTGTAAAATCAAATGATATTTATGGTATTAAAAAAATAGATAACTATACCTTTTCAATAATTTTAAAGAGAAAATATCCGCAATTTCTATATTGGCTTGCAATGCCTTTTTTTTCCCCAATGCCGTGGGAGGCTGATTTATTTTACAGCCAAAATAAACTTAAGAAAAAAAATATAACACTCAATTGGTTTCCTGTCGGAACTGGCCCATTTAAGCTTACTGAAAATAATCCAAACCTAAAAATGGTCCTTGAAAAAAACGAAAATTTTAGAGGTGAAGTATATCCATCTGTTTTAGATAAATTTAAAAATAGGAAGTATTTTCATCATAACTCAGAAAGAATTTTACCTTTTATTGATAAAGCTATTTATTCATTAGAAAAAGAGCAAATTCCTAGATGGAATAAATTTTTACAGGGTTATTATGATAATTCTGGAATTGCCTCTGATAATTACGATCAAGCTGTATCATTAAATAATAGTGGCGATATTACGCTTACAGATGAATTAATGACAAAAGGTATTAACCTTAAAACCTCAATAGCAGCATCTACATACTATATTGGTTTTAATATGCTCGATCCTGTAATCGGAGGAAAATCAGATAAATCAAAGTTATTAAGGCAGGCAATATCAATTGCTATAGACTACGATGAATATATATCTATTTTTACTAACGGAAGAGGAATAATTGCACAGAGCCCTATTCCTCCAGGTATAGCAGGATACCAGGATGGTAAAACTGAATTTAATAAGACATTATTTAATACTGCGGAAAATAATACGATATCAAAAAAAAGTATTAGCGAAGCAAAATCTTTACTTGCCAAAGCAGGGTACAAAAATGGTATAGATCAAAAAACAGGAAAGCCATTAATTTTATATTTTGAGGCAACTGGGGCAGGGGCTGACACATATGCATTTTTAAATTGGCTAAGAAAACAGTTTAAAAAAATTGATTTACAACTAGTTACAAGAGTTACAGATTATAATAGGTTCCAAGAAAAAATGATTAATGGCACAGGGCAAATTTTCCAATGGGGTTGGAATGCAGACTATCCAGATCCAGAAAATTTTTTATTTCTCTTATATGGAAAAAACGGAAAAGTAAAATTTGGCGGTGAAAATGCATCCAACTATGAAAGTAAAAAATTTGATTCTTTATTTATAAAAATGAAAAATATGAAAAACTCTTCTGAAAGAAATTTTATAATAAAAAAAATGTTAAGAATTATACAGGAAGACTGCCCTTGGATTTGGGGATTTCATCCAAAATCATTTTCATTGTCTCATAAGTGGCTTGAAAATATTGAAAACAATTTAATGGCAAACAATACATTAAAGTATAAAAATATAAATAATGATATTAGAATTGAAAAAATTAATAAATGGAATAAGCCTAACTATTTATTAATATATTTTTTTATAATTATCATCATCATTTTTATACTATCAACCTTTATTATGGTAAGAAAGAAAGACAAGGAAAACGCTTATGATTAACTATATAGTTAAAAGAATTTTATACGCAATTCCAATATTGATCGGTGTTAATTTATTAACTTTTACACTTTTTTTTGTAGTAAATTCTCCTGATGAAGTAGCAAGATTGCATTTAGGAAATAAACGTGTAACGCAAGAGCAAATAATTACTTGGAATCAAGAAAGAGGCTATGATAAACCGCTATTTTATAATAAATCTGAGAAAGGTCTAGAGTCTGTTAAAAAAACTATATTTTATGAAAAATCTTTAAAGTTATTTTTATTTGACTTTGGTGTATCTGATAGTGGCAGAGATATTAAATATGATATTAAGCAACGCATGTGGCCTAGCCTTGCAATAGCTTTACCATCTTTATTCGTTGGATTATTAATTAACATAACGTTCGCTTTATTTTTTGTTTTTTTTAGAACTACAAAAGTTGATTATTTTGGTGTTATTTTATGTGTTGCGTTAATGTCTATTTCAAGTCTTTTTTATATTATAGGCGGTCAATATCTTATAAGTAAATTAATGCATTTAACTCCTATCTCTGGATATGAGCATGGATATGAAGCTATTAAATTTTTAATTTTACCTGTGATTATAAGTGTTATATATGGAATTGGTTCGGGCTCACGATGGTATAGATCACTATTTCTTGAGGAAATTGAAAAAGACTATGTTAAAACTGCAAGATCTAAAGGCTTGTCAGAAAGTGCAGTACTTTTTAACCATGTTTTTAAAAATGCGTTGATACCTATATTGACAGGAGTAGTTGTCATACTTCCATTACTATTTATGGGAAGTCTTATTGTGGAATCTTTCTTTGGGATACCTGGGCTTGGAAGTTACACTATAGATGCTATACAAAGTCAGGATTTTGCAATTGTAAGATCAATGGTATTTCTTGGTACAGTTTTATACATAATCGGTTTAATACTTACTGATATATCATATACTTTGGTTGACCCAAGAGTGAGATTAAAATAATGGTTACATTTCTTTTAACAGATATTTTTTTCTATATTATAATTTTATCATTATTTTTATATATAAGGTATGTGATAAATACGCCAGATATACTTGAAACATGGTCATATGTTTTTAAAAACAAGACAGGAATATTATCAGCTATAGTTTTATCTTTTTTTATGATGATTGCTTTTTTAGATTCAATTCATTTTAAAGAAAAAATATATAATAACGATAAAAAATCGTATGTGTATTCTTCAGAGATAAAAAGCTTATTAGATACAATACTTACACCGATGTATAAAAATTCTGAAAAGAGTTATTCCTCACCATTTTCAGGTCATCTGTATACAAAAGAAACAATAAAAGTAAGTGATAAAATTGAAGAAAGAGATTACCCAAAATTATTACACAAAGGTAATCATAATAAATATTTTGAAAATAACTCATATAATATTTTTTTAACTTTGATAATTGCATTAGTGAAATCTTTTTTAATAAGCATTTTTATATACTTAATTATTTTTCGTAGAACATTATTTAAAAAAGATAATCGTATGATTAGTGCTTTATTTGATAATAAGTTTTTATTTTTATCTGTATTTTCAATAATTTCTATTTCATTAGTATTATATGATCTTAGTTTTCAGTACTATGTCTTAGGAACTGACAAAGTTGGAGTTGACGTTTTATATAAAAGTATTAAAAGTATTAGAACTGGTATTCTTATTGGAACCTTAACAACAATCGTGATGCTTCCGTTTGCAGTATTTCTTGGTATTTTTGCTGGATATATAGGAGGCATTGTTGACGACATAATTCAGTACATTTATACAACTCTTAATTCTATTCCAAGTGTTTTATTAATTGCTTCGGCAATATTAATGCTCCAAGTGTTCATGGCTAACAATCCTTTAGAGTTTGAGAATATTTATGAAAGGGCTGATATGAGACTTTTCTTTCTTTGTATGATTCTTGGTTTAACAAGCTGGACGGGCTTATGCAGGCTCCTAAGGGGTGAGTCAATGAAGCTCAGAGAGGTTGAGTATGTTCAGGCATCTAAGACTTTTGGTTTAAGTAAATTCTCAATAATCGTAAGACATGTTATGCCTAATATCATGCATATTGTAATTATAACAGTTGTCTTAGATTTCAGCGCTTTGGTACTTGCAGAAGCAGTTTTATCATATGTTAATATTGGTGTAGATCCAACAACTTATAGCTGGGGCAACATGATAAATGCCGCAAGACTTGAGATGTCAAGAGAGCCAGTAGTATGGTGGTCTCTATTTGCTGCATTTTTATTTATGTTCATACTTGTACTATTTGCAAATTTATTTTCAGATGTTGTAAGAGATGCATTTGATCCAAGAGCGAGTAAGCATTATGAGTAAGTTATTAAATGTTAAAAATTTAAGTCTAGAAATAAAATCAAGTAATAAAAATATACTAAAAAATATAAATTTCGATATTTATAAATCTGAAATTGTATCTTTAATAGGTGAATCAGGGAGTGGTAAGTCTCTTACTGCGCTGTCAATAATAAGGTTACTTGAAAAATCATGTAAGATTACAGATGGAGAAATAAATTATTTAAATAAAAATATACTTTTATTAGAAGAAAAAAAAATGCGCGCAATTAGAAAAAATGAAATTTCGATGATTTTTCAAGAGCCGATGCGATCATTAAACCCCGTAATGAATATTTATGATCAATTGAAAGAATCATATACGGTAAAAAATACAAAAAATATTAAGAAAGAAATAATTAATAATTTAGTTTCAGTAGGAATAAGTGATGCAGAAAGAGTAATTAGTCTGTATCCACATCAGCTTTCAGGAGGAATGAAGCAAAGAGTAATGATTGCGATGGCAATCGCATGTAAGCCAAAATTATTAATTGCGGATGAACCTACAACATCGTTAGATGTAACAATACAAAAACAAGTATTAGATTTACTTTTAGAATTAAAAAATAAAATGAATATGTCTATATTATTTATAACACATGATTTGGCAGTTGCCTCACAAATCTCGGATAAAATAATAGTTATGAGAGACGGTGAAATTATTGAAAAAGCAAACACAACAAGTTTTTTTAAAAATCCAAAAAATACTTATAGTAAATCTTTATTAGATTCTACTCATTATCTTAAAAAAGAGAATAAAAAAGAGACTAATCATAATGACAATACTTTAGATATAAAAAATCTTAGAGTGTATTTTGAAGAAAGTAAAAGTTTTTTTTCGAAACAAAAAAAATTTATAAAAGCAGTCGATGACGTGAGCATTAAAATTAAAACTGGTTCAACACACGCTATAGTTGGTGAATCTGGTTCAGGAAAAACTACTGTTGCAAAAGCAGTTATGGGGTTAGCAAAAATAACATCTGGTTCTATAAAAATTCAAAATAAAGATATATCTAATTTAAGTAGCAGAGAAACAATAAATCATAGGAAAAATTATCAAATGATTTTTCAAGACCCCTTTTCATCTCTAAATCCCAGAATGAGAATTGGCACAATTATAAAAGAGGGCTTATGTTTTTTAAATCCTGAAATAAATAAAAAAGAAATGGATTTCTTGCTTGAAGATGTATTGTATAAAGTTGGAATGACTAATGATGCATTGAATAAATATCCACATGAATTTTCTGGAGGCCAAAGACAACGAATTGCTATTGCAAGAGTACTAGTTCTTAACCCTAAGCTCTTAATTTGTGATGAACCTACGAGCTCACTAGATGTAACAGTTCAAAAGCAAGTTATAAATTTATTGACTGAAATTCAAAGAAGATCTAATGTCTCATATTTATTTATTTCTCATGATATCAAGCTAGTTTCAAGTATTTCAGATACAATATCTGTTATGAAAAATGGCAAGGTGGTTGAGAGTGGTAAAACATTTGATATAATTAACCATACAAAAAATGAATATACAAAAAAATTATTAAGCTCTGTTCCACAGATAATAAATTAATATGAACTTTAAGTTATCAGAATTAAATGAATGGTATGATACAGGATCTGGAAAAATTAATTCCAAGATAATAATAAAGTCAATTAAAAAAATATCATATATAAATCAAAATAAAACTATTTTATATTTTGGGCCAGAAAAAATTGTAAAAAAAATTATAGATGATTCTTACAATTTTAACAGCTTCTATATCTCGCACTCGGGAAATACTGATGTTAAGTCAGAATTACAAAGACTACCTTTTAAGGATTCAATAATTGATTGTGTTGTATTAATTCATTCTTTAGATGTAGCAGAAGATCCACATTCTGTATTTAGAGAAATTGATAGAGTTTTAGCAGATGATGGGCAAATAATTGTTGCAGGTTTTAATAAAAATAGTTTACTTGGTATATATAAGTTACTACCTTTTAAGACAATTTTTAAAAACAAAAATTATTTGTGTGTTAAAAGACTTTGCGATTGGATCTCATTATTTTCATATGAATTAAATCAAATTTTTAATATAAATAAAATACCTCCAGTAAAAAACAACAACCTATTAAAGTATTTAAAATCTTTAAATAACAATATATTTTCAAAAATAAATTTCTTTGGGATAACTTATGTTGTTCATGCAAATAAAAAAACTTACAGATATATTTCTGTGAAAAACTGGCATAAAAAAAATAATATTGTCATTGGAAAATTCTCTAAACCTGTCATACATAGTAATTATGAAGAATAATATTATTATCTATACCGATGGAGCTTGTAAAGGAAATCCAGGCGAAGGAGGTTGGGGTGTTTATATAGAATTAAACTCTGTAAGCAAAAAAATTTATGGTTATGAAGAAAATACAACTAATAATAGAATGGAAATCACAGCAGCAATAGAAGCTTTAAATGAGTTAGATGTAAAATCAGATGTTCTTTTATATACAGACTCAAAATATCTAATGGAAGGAATTAACTCTTGGATTAAAAACTGGAAGTTGAATAACTGGAAAACCTCAGCAAAAAAAGATGTAAAAAATGTTGATCTGTGGAAAAAAATTGATGAACTAAATTCATTGCATAATGTTGAGTGGAAATGGGTTAAAGGTCATAGTGGCGATTTTGGTAATGAGATGGCAGATAATTTAGCAAATTTAGCAATAGTGAAGAAGGGGAAGAAAAATTATGAATAGGCAAGTTATACTAGATACTGAGACAACAGGCCTTGATGTTTCTAGAAATCATAAAATTATTGAAATTGGATGCATAGAGATTATAGATAGAAAATATACAGGCAAAAAATTTCATGAGTATCTAAATCCAAAAAGACAGATTGATCAAGGCGCATTAAGTGTTCATGGAATTACAAATGAATTTCTTGAGGATAAGCCTTTGTTTGAGGATATAAAAGATAGTTTATTAAATTTCATTAAAGGATCTGAACTAATAATACACAACGCGCCTTTTGATATTGGTTTTTTAGAGCACGAATATAAAAAATCACGTCATAAAATTGAAATAGAAAAAATTTGTAAGATATTTGACTCATTAATTTATGCAAGAAAGCTACATCCTGGGCAAAAAAATAGTTTAGACGCTCTTTGCAAAAGGTATAATGTTGATAATTCGTCAAGGGATTTTCATGGGGCTTTATTAGATGCTAGAATTTTGGGAGATGTTTATTTGGCAATGACTGGTGGGCAAACTTCCTTTAATTTGGGGAATGGTAAGGTTGCTGAGAAAAAGAAAAATAATACCGAAAAATTGAGTGGTGAGTATATTGTACAATTTGCTAGTGATGATGAACTAAGGGAGCACAATGAGTTAATTTCGGAAATTGATAGTGTTTCTTCTGGTAAGTGTATTTGGAATATTTCAAAGTTTTGATATAATACATAAACAATAAAAATTTAAAGGCGGTTTAAAAATGGACAAAGTATTTATGTTGATAATTTTATTAATTGTTGGTTTTTGGGGATACTTAAAATATAGCGAAGACTCTGGAAACTGGGTTGCAACAGGCAGTAATGGTGTTATTGGCGAATATTCAAGTTATTCTGATTGTGTTGAAGGCGTAAAAGCAACTGGTTTGAATTTAGAAAAAGAAGTTTTCTCTTGCAATAGAGATTAATTATTCCTTATTTTATTTTTTAAGATACGACTTTTCTCAATAGACCAGTCTTTGTTTTTTTCTGATTGTCTTTTGTCAAATTTCTTTTTACCTTTGGCAATTCCGATCTGAAGCTTAACTTTATTTAATTTCCAGTAAAGCGAGATTGGCACTATTGTAAGACCTTCTTTTTGTACTTTGCCGATTAAAGTATTGATTTCCTTCTGATTTAGTAACAACTTTCTAGTTCTAGTTGAATTGACCACAGTGTTATTATTTATGTACGAGGGCGGGGTAATATTTGAACCAATAAGTAAGACATCGCCTCGATTTATCTTTACATATGCTTCTTTTAATTGAACTTTTAACTCTCTAATACCCTTAACCTCCCATCCCTCAAGCACTACACCAGCTTCTATTTTTTCTAGAATAAAATAGTCGTGAGAAGCTTTTTTGTTGACAGCAATAATATTTTCTGTATTTTTAGTTCTTTGTCCCATAATATTTACAATATTAACATAATAAACAATACTAACTAATGGCAATAAATAGAACTTCCTCACATGGAGAATGGTCATCTAGAACCGCTTTTATTTTAGCGGCAACTGGTTCAGCAGTTGGCTTAGGTAATATATGGAAATTTCCTTACATAACTGGTGAAAATGGTGGTGGTGCTTTTGTTTTGATTTACATTTTGTGTGTTCTATTTATAGGTATTCCAATTATGCTTTCTGAGGTCTACCTTGGTAAGAGAGGTAGGCTAAATCCTATTGCTTCAATTAGATATATATCTGAAAGAGAAAACAGGTCTAAGAACTGGCAAATTATCGGTTTAATAGGAATTTTAGCTGGAATATTAATATTATCTTATTATAGTGTCATAGCTGGGTGGACTATGGCGTATGCCACAAGAACAGCTTTCGGAGTTATTAATAATATTGATGCTCTGGGAGCAACTAAAATGTTTAACGATTTCGTTTCCGATCCTGAAAGGTTGCTCGCATGGCATACAATTTTCTCAATAATTACTGCAATAGTGGTTTCAAAAGGCGTTAAGTCAGGATTAGAAAGTGCAGTTATAAGACTAATGCCTGCACTACTTGTATTACTTTTAGCTTTGGTTATTTTTTCGGCAATTGAAGGTGATTTCATGAATGGAATGAAATTTATGTTATACCCAGATTTCAGTCAAGTCACATGGAAAACTATCTTAATTGCAATGGGGCAAGCATTTTTTAGTCTAAGTTTAGGCATGGGAGCCTTGATGGTATACGGATCTTATTTATCAAGTGATATATCTATTCCGCAAACATGTGTAATTGTAGCTTCTCTTGATACTTTGGTCGCATTACTAGCAGGATTAGCAATTTTTCCAATAGTAATTTCGGCTGGTTTAGAAATGACACAAGGTCCGGGTTTATTATTTCAAACATTAACAGTTGCATTTGGCGCAATGCCAGGCGGACAATTATTTGGTACTTTATTTTTCATTTTATTAATTTTTGCAGCGTGGACATCTTCAATATCATTAATAGAGCCTATGGTAATATGGTTAATTGAAAAATTTAATATTTCAAGAATTCAGGCTGCAATTATTAGCTCAGGAACAGCATGGCTATTAGGTATTGGAACAATAGTTTCTTTTAATATTGGAAAAGAAATAAAAATATTTAATATGAATATTTTTGAGATGCTTGATTACCTAACTTCAAATATTTTACTGCCAATGGGCGGCATAATGATAACAATTTATGTGAGTTGGTTAATATCTAAAGAGAGCATAGATTCTGAATTAAATATTAGGTCAACAATATTAAGAAGAATTTGGTATTTGTCAGCAAGAATAATTGCGCCTCTTGCCGTAATCTTTGTTATGTTAAATGCCTTAGGATTCAATTTAACTATTCTTTAATAAAAGCTAATGCAAATTAAAAAAGAAGCAATAATATTAAAAGATATTGAAACGGTATTTAAAATTGTTAACAAGGTTGATTTGTATAAAAATTTTGTACCATTTTGTGTAGATTCTGTGATCTTGTCAGAAGATACCAATAAAATGAAAGCAAGGTTAGACTTTAATCTAAAAGGCCTATCCACATCTTTTACAACAGAAAATACAATAAAAGAAAATGAATATATAGAAATGAAATTAGTAGATGGGCCATTTAAATATCTTGATGGTAAATGGGAGTTTAAAAAAATATCTGATAAAACCATCATATTTCTAACTATAAACTATGAAGCAGAAAGCAAAATTGTAGAATATACTATTGGTAAATCCTTAGAAAAAATCACAAACTATCTTGTGCAAGCTTTTGTAGAGGAGTCAAAAAAATAGTTATGGAAAATAGTGATATTGAAATTATTTATATTAGTAAAAATAATAAAGTAATCAAAAATTACATACCATATAAAAAAAAATACTATTTACAGGATCTAATAAATGATTTAATTAGCCATTCAGTATTTTCTAAAAAGTTTTTTTTAAATAAATCATTTGGATGTTTTGGCAAATTAATTAATTATGATTATGAAATTAGTGAAAACGATAGGATTGAAATACTAGATGAATTAATTATGAGTCCAAATGAAAGAAGAAAGCACAATTTTAAAAAAAATTAATATCTACCTTTTACTAGTTCTTCAGAAATTATTTGCCATTTATTTTTATTTTTTATAAAAATTAATTTCTTAGTAACAGTATCAGCGTAACCTTCAGAGTCATAATTTTGCTCAAAAATTGCAATGGCTTTTTCTAAGGTATCTATTTCAAAATCTATTGAAATTTTTGTTATATTAATATTTATATTTTCTTTATTTTTTATTCTTTTCTCTCTATCTGTTTTCCATAGATCGAAATCATCAAAGTAGCTTGATTTAAAATCTTCTGAATAATATGAGAAGTATCCATCTAGATCTTTTTTCGCCCAGGAATTTGCCCATTTGATAATTA
>MDSV01125058.1_pt1 | contig 15211 bp, 6 predicted proteins | sample 810851 | NCBI WGS metagenome assembly MDSV01 (sample SAMN05326640, study PRJNA326480) | marine metagenome | isolation source: seawater | place: Atlantic Ocean: North East | collected 2012
GGGTTCCCCCGTGGAAGAATTAACTTCTTACGCCAGGGGGGACCGCGAGTTTTTACGGCTGGGGGGAGGGGCGTGTTTTGGGGGAGAAACGCCGAACCACCAACTCGGCCGCCACCACCTTCTCGTACACCAGGATGCAAAAAAGGGGGTCACCGGGGGAGTGTTGGATCCTGATGTCCCCTTATACAAAAGGGGTTCTGGTGGTACATTATACTCCGGGGTCCTGGCGACTCTTCCTCATATCCTGGTGTATGAGAAGGTGGTGGCGGCCGAGTTGGTGGTTCGACATTTCTCCCCCCAAAACACGCCCCTCCCCCCCAGCCGTAAAAACTCGCGGTCCCCCCTGGCCTAAGAAGTTAATTCTTCCACGGGCCTTTTCTGGTGTATCAATCTAGAATCGATCATGGAGACGGTCCCCCCTTCGGCAAAGTGGGGCAAGTGACGCTAGTCATGAACCTTCTGATTTCGCCTATCAACAAGGCCAAGGCCAAGCCCAAGACGCCCAATGAGCCCAAGCAGAGCCCCGCCGCCAACGCCATCTACCAGTCGTTGCTGTCGGAGGCCATCGTGAAGGCCAATGCAAACGACACCTCCATCAAAACGGCCTTCAACAACTGCATGCTAGAATTTGGGAACGACAAGCGCGACTCACCCATGCCCGAGCTGCTGGTGGAGGTGGTACGGCTGCACGAGGAGTGGCACAAGCGTTACATGGCGACCGCGGCCAAGAATGTCGAGCGAGCGGCGGCCCGCACCGCCGCCAAGCGCGACGCGGCCTCGCTCTGGACCACCGCCTTGGCCAAGCACGAGGCGTTGCTCAATGAAACGGACGAGCAGCGCCTCCTTCGCGAGGAGAAGGTGGCCAAGGCTGAGGCCAAGAAGTTAAAAAAGGAGGCCAAGGTGGAGATGATGAAGGCTCAGAATGAGGCAGAAATCAAGCGTCGCGTCAAAGAGGAGACAAAGAAGCTCAAGGCCGCGATGCTCGTACCCACGCCCTCGGCCTCGTCGTCGAATGGTGGGTTCGACGAGAGCTCTGACGATGAGAAGATGGAGGAGGAAGAGGAGGAGGACGACTACGACTGAAGCAGCGCTTGTCCTGATGCGGGATAAAAGTGGGTGGTGGGGGTTTGGAGAATCTGGTGTACAAACTTAGAATAGATCGTGGAAACCGTACTCACTCCGAGAAAATGGTCAAACCACGCTAAAAAGTGCAAAACTCTGCACTTTGAGAGCGTGAATTAGCGAGCTCTTACAGCGTCTCCAGCGATTCAAAAGTGCCACTTTTCAACTGGCGATTTGGATGGAGCGCTGCCCCGACTCACCCTCTCTGAACAAGAAGCCTCGATTTCGTGCCCTTACGCCGCCGCCACCGCAGCTTCCGCCGCCGCCGCCACCGCCGCCACCAACAACTCTGGTACTGGCAACCACTGTGCAGCAGCCGCGTCGTGCGCAAGCCACCTGCCTGCGAGCCAGCCGTGCGGCTCGCCCCGCGACCATCTCGGCCGCCGCCACCTCCCGCCTTTCATCGATATTGTCAAGCACCGAGCAGCAGTTCATTCGCGACGGGCGAGTCAAACTACTGGCCGACGTGAATGTTACACTCCCCCCCCGTAAGTCAACCTCGGCCGGGCGCGGACCGGCCATTCGCGTGAAGTCGGGCGACCTCGATCACCAGCGTAGGTTGAACCACCTTTCATCCGTCAAGAGCCGACAAATTGGTTCGTCCATTCGCGAGCCGCCGTGGCTACTACACCCGTCGCAGGGCGGGCCCTGCCCTCTCTCTGCCGGTCGACTGGCAGCCGCGGCAGTACGCTCGAATGCCGTCAATAGCTCCGTCACCGCCCGCCGCGCCACCCAAGCGGCGACGATGCAGAGTTCGCGTATCAATTCGAGAGCCATCACGCAGGTGGTGGCGTCGCAAGCGTCGGCGTGCTTGGTGGCGATGGCCGTAGCCAAGCGCACTGCTCGGATGGCGGGTTTACGCATTGGCAACTACTTGGCGGCCTCCGCCACCAACCCCGCTGCTCTCTACGCGCTTCGTCCATCGACGCAATCAACCTTTCTCATCACCAGCACCACTCGTCTGCCTCTTACCGCCCTGCCCAACAAGCTTTCCATCACCTCGATTGTGCGCGCCTCGCGGTACCTTGCCAAGCTCGAAGTGGAGCAGTCACTCATCTCGGAACGAATGAGTGTATCGTCCTGCGATACCAAACTGTCGATGATCTGCAATTCGATTCACTCTCGCCGCGGGGCCTTCGACTCGGTGTGGTCGTCCTTCATCCTCATCGCGTACTTAACCTCGCACCATACCGGTAGATCTCTGCTTCGTAAGCACACCACGTTGACGGATTTTGACTATCAAACGGCATCGGTCTTTGAAAATTACGGTCGCGGCGAAATCACCCGACGCGCGCGCCTCGAAGCTTCTCAGCAACCCAAGCCGTGCAAACGCAAGTGCACTTCAAACATTACGGCGATAGCCGACATCAGCTCAGCCATACAGCCGATGCAGCTTACGAATTCGTTGACCTTGGGTACTAATACGAACGAAACCATCAAGACCGAGACGGGTACCCCATCTTCGTCACAAGCGACGCTGTCTCTAGCTACCACCTGCGAAATCCACGACGAGTCGGACGACGATCTCAAGATTGGTGACGAGTCGGGCACTGGTTTTTCGAATATTCTGGTGGATGAAGCTACTGAGAGCCAGCAGTTGCTCGCCGTCAAGCGAAAGCGAGGCGCTCGGTGCTACTCGGGAGCATCGTCAACCGACTCGAGCTGCGTGCTGTCGTGGTGGCTCGCCGCTTTGCAACACGGGCAGGCGTCGGTGCTCTTTAGCCTCGTGTCCGAGTCCAGGGCCACCGCCAAGGCGGCGGCACAGCTAACGCTGCAGTCTCAGGCACAAGGATGTGCCGAAGTGGCGGAGAATCAACGCATCATTGAGATTTCGCAGCAGAACGCCATCGAGTCGGCGTGCGCCCTCGTTCCCTTGGTGGGCCGATCGGCAACTGACACGCCAGGCCTGATTGCATGGTCTTACAAAGGGAGGCAACTCCGAAGCATCATGCGTGCATCCGACGAATACAAGAGTACCATGGCAATGGCCCTCACAACGCCACATCACGCTCTCGAACCTTGTGCCGAAACCAAGCTGTGGATTTCGTGGATGGAGGCGTCACTTGCGTTCATGCCCTTTGCAGACGATTCGTCCCACTCGCCAGGCATCATCGAACGACTCTCGGCCGCGGACGCCTTGTCCAAGAATGGAAAGCGGTCGTCGGTGGTGGCGTCGCGCATTCGCGCCTCGGCGCTGATGGACGCAGAGCAGCCGCGCACGCCGGGCACGTCGGGTCTGACGCGCAGTACCATCTCGCTTGAGATGGTACTGCGCATCGACCTGTCGGTGCTCAAGGCAGGCCAGCACCTGGGTACACAACTCAGCCAGCCAATCACCGCATCTCTTCATCCGTCAAGTCAACGAAGACCGACTGACGACCCATCCACCGCATCGGGGGACGAAGCCTTTGACAAGACGATTACTCCCAGCGTCATTGGTTGCATTCACGACACTGACGAGACGCGCTTGGAGCCCATGTGCCTACCATCTTCACCACTTGCCGTAGGTCTCGAGGTGGGCGAGCAGCTGCGCGAGTGGTTCTCGGGCAAGAGCCGTCGCAACAATCCTACCAAGGCAGCTCTTTCGACCATCTCCGCCTCTGAGCTCACTCGCGACGTGCCTTCCGTCATCAATCAGGAGCCACCGCCCTTGCTGCACATTACCGACGTGGAAGCGGAGATGTGCGGCGTCGAAGGTGAGGATGTGGTTGACGCCGCCACTGAGGAGGAGGGCCCGACGGTCGTCACCAAGATGGCGGTGACGATGCACGTGTGCGGCGACGCGGCGGTTCGCGTGCCCGAGGCGATTGGCATATATCACAAGCTGTACAAGGGCAAGCCGTTGTTGATTGCGCAGCGCACGCGCAGCCTCCTCCTCGGCGCCATCAACCAAGCGAGCTGGATGGCGGACGTCGGCCCGGCCATCACCGCCGGGTGGTCGAACTCGGCCATCCAGTCGTCGCGCAAAGTGGCCGTTGCCGACTCACACCGATTGCTCTTCCTTTCCCCGTTCGACGCCTACGTGGTCGGGCTATCATCTCTCGAAAAGGCGCACCCAGCGTCGCCCTACGCGTCCACGTATGGTAGCTCCCTCGACACAGGATTGACGCCACCCGGGCTGCTGGGTTCCAACTACCGCGCTGACCGGAGGCAGCACGGATCGCTCACCCTCTCGCAAGACGTGGCTGATGAGTGCAGCGAGCACTTTGCGCACGCTCATTACCGACCCGTTGGCGATACGGCCTACGTCGAGATCCCACCCGCATGCCGCGGCATTCCGCACTCGCTGCCCGTCTCGCTCTACACGGGTCTCGACGAGCTCGAGGCGGCGCTTGACGATGTGCGTCTTGGCGTGGGCAAGGTGGACGAAAATTTTGTGCCGGCGTTGCAGGTGCTACCTTTCTCGCCGTGGACGCAGGCCCTCTCGCCCTACATTGACTTGGCTACAGACCCGACCATCCGCCTTGGCGTGCGTGACGAGAAGGGAAACTCGTTCAATACTGGCACCGCCTACTTGCCCGATTCGACGAGCTTTCAGGACGCCATTGCACGCGAACCGTTGTTTCGGCGCCCCTCTCAGCTGTCCAACCAGGATAACCCCTTCCTAACACCACACGGTGCGAACTGTGGACTCGAACCTAGCAAAACTCTAAACGCACGCTTCCAATGGACACGGCTCTCCTCGAACCCCTCCAGACCCCAAACCTATGCAAATCTTGCAACCCGAAATCCACGCGTGGCGGCTCGAGTCGCGTTATGCCGCGATTTGGCTCGAATCGCCTACTATGTCGAGCCGGAAACGTCGAGAGTTTATTTTGTTGCGCCAGTACCATCGCCCTCTACGCTCGCCAGCTCGGTGGGCTGGATGCGACGCACGCGTGCATCACGCGCCTGGTGGGCAACGAGCCGATGCCCGCGCACGAGGCGGTACTCGCCCTCGACGTGCTACTCCTCGTCAACCTCATGTACCCCAAGACGTGGAAGACGCCCGAGGCCATCCTCCTCCCCGCCCTCGAGCACGCCATCCCCGTGCTACAGAATTTCGTCGCAACGGCGCTCCAGGAGGAGGCAGAGGAGGATGTGCCCACTCTCCCTGCCGAAGATGGAGAGCACCATCCGCCCAATCCTCTCAACTCGTCGCTTGCGCCCACGCTGCAAGCCCTCCTCGAACAGGCGGCCGAAACCTTTGCCTTTAATGTCACCGAGGTGTTTGGCGAGGTGCACACGTACTGGGCGGCGTTTCGTCGCGACGAGGTTGACATGACAAAACCGTCCCTTTGCGCGTGGACGCGGGGCGTGCGGCCTCTGGTGGCGGCGATCGATGCCAATGATGGGTCGCATTCCGTCTCGACGGCCACGCGCGATGAGGTTCGTAGCTGTCTCGAGGAGGCCATTCGGTGCGCCTACCTGGTGCATTCGCCCAACGGCGTGGCGCCGCCCACCAACACGCCCATGGCAGGCTGCAAGAGCCCCACAGATGTGCGCCGCGGCGTCCTCGACCCCATCTGGGTGAGCACGCGAACGCACCAGGCACGCTCGGCGCTCGTGGGTCTCAAACCTCACGCGCTCCGTCAATCCACCGTCCTGGCGATGGCCGCGGGTTTACCGGGCGTGCGCGTGCAAGTGATCCGCAACGAGGGCGGGCTGAGCCTGCGCGTGAGCTCGGCGGCGGACGTGCTCGACCAGCATGGTAAGGTGAGGTCGGAAAAATCTATTTCTCCGCTCCAAGTTGAGGGTGCGTCGTCCACGTTTGGCGACCGCGCGCAAAAGATGGTGGGTTGCGAGCAGCAACGTGTCGCGTGGGATATGAACGTGAAGCTGATGATGCCCATATTGACGTCGGTTAACGCGCCGCGTAGCCTGGCGCGCCGCGACCGCGGAAGCGTATACAGCATCACTGAGGCACTACTCCGTGCGACGCGGTCCAAGCGCGACGCCATGCTGACTGCGGCCCACGAGGATGAGGCGGTGGAAAAGTTGGTGGCGGCGGCGCAATCATCGCTCGGTGTGATGAGTCGCAAGGCCGTGCGTCTCGCGACGACGGGGGCTTCCGAGTGAGGTGGAAGACGGTGGGACAAGGGGATGGACGAGCGTGAACCGAGGTGAGTGAGGTTATGTGGGGCTGTGACGGTATTGAAGATGGGGGGATGATGAATTAGCATACAGGTGATTTGAAAACTCATGTACAACTTACGTCTATCAACTACCAGTCCCCAGCGCCACGGTGGCCACCGCTGCGTCGTCAACCCCGCTCATCTCGCCCAACTCGCCCTTCCCCACGGCGGACGAAATCACGCACATGCCCTCATCCGGAGCCTGATCCTTGCATCGTTGTCTGTACCACTGCGGACGCCTCCACAAGCCGGAGCCCCTAAACATGTTGGACAGGTCGCGTACCTGGCTCACATCCCACTCGTCCAGAGGTTGCTTAAAGGCCTTGGCCTGATGGAACATGTGGTACATGTCCTTCACGTTGCTCACGTCCCAATCGCCAATTGGCTGATTGAAAGCTTTGGTGGAAGCAAACATGTCCGCCATAGTCTCGACGTTGCGCACATCCCAACCCCCAATAGGCTGATTAAAGTCTTCCGCATGATGAAATAGAAGGTTCATCGAGCTCACGGAGCTCACGTTCCAATCACCAATGGGCTGGTTGAAGGCAAATGCCCCTTGGAACATCTGGCTCATATCAGTGACCTTGCTCACATCCCACCCACCAATCGGCTGGTTGAATAATTGGGATTGTGTGAACATCTGGCTCATATTGGTCACCTTGCTCACATCCCACCCACCAATCGGCTGGTTGAAGTTTTTAGTATCCCAGAACATTCCTTCCATACTAGTCACGCTACTCACGTCCCACGCCCCAATGGGCAGGTTAAACACAAAGTTATACCTCCGAAAACCCTCCTCCTCCTCCTCCTCCTCGTTCAATATATACCATCGCACTTCTCTTAGAATCGTTACGTTAGAGACATCCCACGCCTCCACAGGACCGTATATTTCCTCATAAGGCCATTCAAGCCCGCGCACAAGGGCAAGGCCATCATCTGTGATGGGTCGGTAGACAATCAGGTGCCTCCCGACCCATTGTTCGATGCCCCAAATATGGGGTAGAAGCGCCAAGACCGTTGCGTTGTTGGTGTAGACGCGTTTACTCGTGTTTGAGGCATTGTAGTACGCTCGACCATTCATATCATAGGACATTGAGGTGGTAAGTAGGTTCTTGAGATTGCCAAGTTCGGGGACGCCATTACGGCGTGCCGCCACGTCCCACACATCCCACTCGTCGAGATTGCGCAACGGCTTGTCGGGGTTGGCTATACGAGCATCGTTGTGTAGCTCCGCGAGAAGGTTTGGGATGCGTTGCACCTCCCACTTCAAATAGATTGGCAGTAGGACTTTGCAGAATCGATTGTACGACTGTCCGCTGCTGCAAAAGCCAGAAACGGTTGCTTGGAGCGCCTCCACCTGTTTAGGTGCGTCGGTGGGCAGGTCGACGGCAAACGCACGTCGGTTTTGCAAGATGAGAGTTTCAAACGAAATCGATAGGGCGTCAAAACCAAGTGAGCTCATCAGTTCATCCTCTTTGGCACTCTTGGGATTCTCCTCCACCGCCTCAAGAACGGGCCCGCTGCCCCGTCTCTCCTCCACCTCTTCCTCCACCTCTTCCGCCGCCGCCCTCGTTCCCGCCGCCCTCGCCGCCGCCCTCGCCGCCGCCCTCGCCGCCGCCCTCGCCGCCGCCTCGAGCTCCGTCTTGACTGTTGCCAGCACCATCTTGGCCTCTCTCAGATCTCCATATAGCTGAGATACGTCTCCCGCGGCCTCATGGAAAACGCCTTCCGCCCGATCCAGAGCATAATCGGCGGCAAGTACATCGGGGTCCATTGGGGAATCGGCGCCGAGCAAGGCAGATTCCTGCGCCGCCTGCGCCGCCTCGAGGTCCATTTCTGCCGCTGCCAGCATCACCTCCGCCTCTTCCAGACGCTTTTCCAATGCTACAATATTCGCCCGCTCCTCTCTCGCCGTCACCTCCGCCACCTCCCTCGCCGCCTCCCTCGCCGCTTCCGGATGTGCGTCGGAGGGATTGGTGGGCGGCAGCGGAGGGAACGACGATCCTACAGCCTTGTCTCTTGCAGCCGCATTAATCGATAGGGTGGACAGGTTGGGTATCATTTTTGTTATTGGGTGGTACGTACGTACAAACAAGGACTGTGCAATGCTATTTACACTACAACGGCCACGAGGTCTTCATCAACGTCACCACCACCCTCACCACCATCGCCCCGATGACAAATACTGCCCTCTTGGTCCAAGTCCGACGCGGCACCCACGTCCTCCCTAGCCCATGAAACTCTACAAGGAGGTCAAAACCTCCACCAAGCGCATATGCTGTGGGGCGTCTGCAAGACGTGTATACCATTCCTGGGGGTTGGTTGAACGGGAACCTTGTTCATCCATTTGAGCTCGAATATATAATTGTATCACAAACCCGTCCGCAGCAGCTAATTGCGATGCAATTGCAACCCACAACGGTAATCGATCGTGCTTTAAGTTAATACCGGCAGATAATACACCATTGGATCGAATAAGCGCCGCCGCCGCCAAGATACGATCTACGTTAAACAGTTCCTCGAGGGTGTTGTTCCAGGTAGAGATCGAATCATCGTCAGTGTCAAGCACACGATTCGTCAACTCTTCAGGAGAGGGTGCAACTTTCGCGACATTTGGATCTAAAAGTCTCGCGTGCACGTGCAAATTGTCGAGAGCGTCCACTGTGGATCGAACCACCGCCAGTACGTATGGGTGTTGGCTTAAACCACTCATTTTAGAATTGTCCATCACCCATGCATTGACAGACGAGTCGATGGTTTTACTTGGGTCTTTGTATGCTGCATCGCGTTCTTGTAAATCCTTCAATAGGCTCCTGGTGGAGACGACGCGATCGCCAAGGCTGCCTCTTGCCGGCGTGAGACGCAACGGAGACCCAAATGGGTGGTAGAAGAGCGCATCTTGGTCGGGTCGTGCCAAATTGTTGGTCATCTCGGTAACTGAAGCGTTCTGGGAATCACTTAGACGAGTGATTTCGGCCTCAATCACCATGCGGTTTATACGACGCGCCGCAAAGATGGCTCGTTGAGTGGAAACATCTTCCTCGTGCACCGTGGGTGCGGGGAGCGTTGCACGGGCGGCATTCAGATTCCCGAAAAGTTGGTATTGTGATTGACGGAATTGATTTGTCAGTACAGTGCTGCTTGCAACCATCAGCCGAGGGCCTCTTGAGGAAAGCCCTTGCATGCGCGCAACACTCTCCATTTGGCTAGCCAAAATGCCAGAGGTGATTGGTGGCATTGCCTTTAGGCTCGCCAGGCGATTTGCATAGGAGACCATTAGCTCGCTTAGTTGCCTGGATGGGAGACTGTCAGCATTCACCGGTGCATGCCGCAACATCAAGAAGGTGGCAGCCCCACATTGCGTTTGTTGCCAAAATAGATCAGTCTCTGCAATCGCGAATGTTATGTTGGAGGTGTAGATATCTTTGATGAGACGAACCACTCGATTGAGGATTCGAGAGATCCAAGCTTCATACGCGGATCGAATGGCCTCGTAGTACGAGCCAAGTCGAGACGTGTAGACTGCATCAGAAAGCTCTCGGACCGCCAGTTTGCTGTCCAAATCCGTTTCCACGTCAACACCCACAACCTTACCCAGGTTGTAAAAACCTCGTCTGTCCACTGCATCTTCCAACTCTACGCGAACCACTTTGGGCGGAATGGACGAAATGAAGAAGCCTGTGTAGGGAGCATCTGGTGATGAAATGAACACGTCCAAAGAGGGTAATTGGCCTTTTGGATCCACCTTTTCCGCAGCTCGAGTGTTGTAGTTTGCATCTTCCCAGAGTTCGTCCATGTAGAACCGCAACGACGCGTCGAGATTGAGACTCACATCTAACAAGGAGTTGGTGAGTTTGGAATTGTCGTCAATGAATACCTCCAGATTGCTGATGGTGGTATCCACATGCCGTGAGGCGGCAAGGGCCTCCCGCATACGCGCCACACACGAACTAATCGGCTCGCCACGAATAACCTTTTTACTCTCGGCCGCTGCTTCGCTGCGCAGCTTGTCGGCCACAAACCAAGTTTGAACCGCCACTTGACTGGAAACGGCGACAGACTCGGTGAAGTGAAATAGCAGACCTGAAGTGCTGCGTTGCACCGCCAATTTGACCTCCTCGTCGGACTTGTTCAGGTATGCAACATTTACCAATTCGGCAAATACAGTGCCTCCCCAATCCTTCCTAGGTTTGGGTTTGAAGAGATCTTTAACTGGTCCATTGGTATAATTACTCAGCCAATCTGTTACCAATGGCAATACCACCGCACTTCCAATGGAAATTGCAATGCCCCACCCGCCGCTTACAGTATAGCCCAAGCTTCTTAATACGTATCTTGAACCAGCCGCACCCAGTTGATTACGCAACTGAGTCCCATAGGTTTCCTTAGCAATTGCAACCACTCGTTTTGCCGCCTGCTTACCCACAAATTTGGTAGCCAAACTGAGAGCTGCCCCAACTCCTTGAGGGAAGGAATTTACGGGCGACAGCCACGCAAAACTGGACAGTTCAGTACCCGCCGCCTCCCGCACCGCTGCTTGCGCCGTTTCGACAAACCATTGCAATGCAATGGGTACGAGTAACTTTGTCAACCCTATACGCATCAACCACCCAACCGCCGGCGCAATTCGAGTTCCGTCCCAAATCTTGTCTGTCTGACCAATGTCTTGAGTGGCTGTAATGAATGCGTCTTTGATTTTGATGACTGGTAATTTGGGCTTTGCGATGCAAGCAATTCGACGCATCAACTTGCGCTTTGGGAGTAGTAGAGCCATCCGAAGGGTTAATAACGACGCATCTAAGTAGATTGATACTCGCACAAACGTGACGGTGACCGTTTTGGCGGTAAAGGGTATCCCTTGTTCAACAATCTTCGAGTCGGCGTTGGCCGTGTACAATAAGATTGATTGGTCGGTGTAATAGGCAGCTGCCCGAAGGAACCAGTTGAGGGCTCTTGGAAAAAAGAGTCTTGGATCCTTCTCCTCGATCCACTGGGCGAGCAAACTCAAAGCACCATTCACATCGACTGGTTCACGATTGAATGTAGGAAGGCCCGCATCACCCTTCTGCAAGTCTTTGAGAATGGAAACCGCCACGTGCATCTTGGCAAACGAGTCTACACCCACGTTCGCCAGTTCATCGCGAAAGCGCGTTCGATCTTCGATTGAGATGGTACGAGGTTCGAAGATTAAATCACCCTTATCATCTTGCCATGCCCGCCGTGCGGCACTGTTGCCAGACGGCATCTCCCGAAGCCAAAGCGCCAAGGCAGTCAAGTCTATCTTGAGTGCGTCCGTTAGACACTCAAAGAGATCTTGGTACTCATCCAGATTTGGAATGTAATGATTGGCCGGAAGCGAGTAATAGGCCTTCTTGATTTTTTCGGATACTTCGGACGATGTTTCCTCAATGACCCTCAGTTCCTCGAGTTCCTCGTCCGTGGCCGCGGGAGGAGCCCTTCCAAATCGGGGCGTTTTGAGAGGCCACGCGGACGGAAACAACATCTTGTAATCCGCCATAATCACCGAAATGCTCTCCTTGAGAGGATCACTGCGGGGTTTGATGATGGCTTCGAAATTGGACTTGATATCGGACAACACCAATGCAATGTTGGCCAAGTCGCTGCCCGTTGGCAGCACCTCATTGGCCTCGTAGGCCTTCGGAGTCTTCAACGAAGTATCGGCAAGAATTCGTCTCGTCTGTCGTGCGCCAAAATAACGTTTGGTTATTGGCAGGGTGACCTCCGCCCATCTTGCCAATGACGTTGTCCAACTATTCGACTGGGCGTTGGGAACAGGTTTCGTGTCAAAGTCCTCAAACAGCAAATCTTCAAAGATACTGATGACCGTTATCAGCGTTCTGACCTCGGCAACAGTTGACAGGTAATGATCTGCTGCACTCATTGACGCATGGGTAGTGGTCGTCAGCTCCACTTGAGCACCTTCACCAACAACCTTGTAGACAAGCTCCGTGTAAGAGTTTTCCAGTTTGTTGCTGTACAGGTGGCTGTAATCAATGAACAATGCGTCATCACCTTTGTATTGATACTCCCAAACTTTTTCCGGCTCTTGATTAGGCAAAGAGTACAATGTCCTTTCCACCCATCCATCAGTGGGGGCCAGCTTTGGCATTGACGGGAGATGAGTCGGTCGCCCTTCCTCCAAGTCCTCCTCCATGCCTTGCTTCACACTTGTTGCATCGGTTGGAGACTCGGGGCGCATATTCATTGCATTCACATTTGCACCTGATCTGGCGAAGAGATCGGGACGCGCGGGACCAGGTGCCGCAGGACCAGGTGCCGCAGGACCAGGTGCCGCGGGACCAGGTGCCGTGGGATCAGGTGCCGCGGGATCAGCATCAGGAGCTTCCGGAGGGGTTGTTGTATCCCTGAAATAGCCTCCATTATCAGTACGGACTCCCCACGAAACCTTGGCTATAAAGTCTTGGCGTTGGGCTGGGGTCAGTCTTGCCCACTCTTGCACATTACCTTGATAAACCACAAACCTGCCAATCATGCGAGGGCACGGCGCCGGTCGCGAAAGCAACAAGGCGTCGAGCAACACCACATTGTCAGTCTGCTTTAATGCAAGAAGTCTTAATCGCAATCTCGCAACGAGATCTGCTGCCGTTTCATCTGACTCTGTCAGTTTTGCCTTTATTGCGTCCAATCTACGGTCTTCCTTCGCCGCCGCCAATTGCGTAATCATCTCGTTGAACGAAACCGTAAGTCGGAATGCTGCAGATTTGTTGTTGGTTCCCCACACTCGAGTACCTGTAGGTTTGGGTGGTTTGGTAAACGTTGGCTCAGCTCGACTGGTGCGGATTCGTTGATTGTTGAGAACAGACGACAAATTTGGCACCGCTCTTGGTTTCTTTGGCACCTCGTACTTTGTTGGACTTAGCATATTAGCAACTCCTCGGAAGGCCTCTCCCACTCCATCGATGACCGACGAATCTGGAACGATTCCGTTCAAAAACGACGCCCATGCAAGAATCTGATTGCGAGTCTCCGATTCTCCACTCAATGCACTGTTCGCCGCCACCATATTACCTGTGGAGACCAACACATTGGCCGCCGCCGACCAATAGTTTGTAGCCGACCACACGTCAATCTCCCTTGTATTCACAATGCCCAGTCGGGCGGTACCGGTGGTGGTCATTGGATAAGGAAGCATGTTCACATCGACGACCGCATCCCCAAATCGATAGGGTTTGACGGGAATGCTGTCCAGCTCCTTGGTTTCGTCAGACAGGTTGCCCGCTCGTTCGGTGGAGATGATGCGTTGCGTCACTTGGATGTGAACGTTTTCTGGTAGTCGAGCGAATCGTTCGGCACGAGCCGATACTCGGATGGGACGAGGACGATTAGCCCTATCATCAGGAAAGCAATGAGGTAGTGGACACTTCTCATCGGTACAACGTCGCTTGTCGACTGTAATGTAATTGTCCCGCGATGCAGTGCTCACAAACACCACATCAATCGGACCAGCAACGTCCTCCTCGAGTGGGTCTGGATCTGTATAGTACTCAAAGGGTGCCCGTGAGTACAGACGCTTGGAAGGCAAAACTCCATCTCGATTGATGCGCCAATTGGTATCGTCCTCAAACCTGTAAATCTCGGCGGGAGGATCGTCCTCGTGTACGGGTCGCGTGCAGTGGGTGAGAAGCGGCCCAACCTCGCCGACCGGAGCCGCGGCCGGAGCCGCCGCTGGTTCCGCCGCTGGTTCCGCCGCGGGTGCCGCCGCGGGTGCAGCGGCAGGTCCATCCGCCATCGACGCGGTCAAAGGAGGCAGGTCAAACGACAACGATTTTTGCACACTCGAGCCTCGGCTCTCCCTCGACGTTCTCGTCTCTTGCCTCTTCCTTTGTGCGCCGTCCGGCACCTCAGCGGCAATCTCTCACAACTCATCATGCCTCTGGCCGCTCCTCAGAAAAGATGGCCGCGGTCGCCGGCCAAATCTTTGCGCAGAACGCCTCCCTCGAATGCTGTCTCACCTCTATCGGCGTGATCGGCAACTTGGTCGCATTTGGGTTGAGCCTCCTCTTCCAAGCCGAAGTGTCCGCCTACCTTGCCGTCACCTGCGCCATTTCGTATGGGGTGTTCTTGATCATTTCGCAAAAGTGGATACGCTTCATCGTCTCGGCGGTGGTGGTGCTTGTCGGCATTGCGGAGCTCTTCCTAATCCACGGGCAATTCGCGTTCCAATTCTCAGCCGACGTACCCATCATTGGCGGCCTCATCAACGACGGTCTCCAATGGTTGGCCGACGCCCTCGCCCTCCTCCCGCAGGTCATGGGATACGTTAATGCTGTGGTGGGTGGCTACATGTTCTTGGTGGCCTCCACGACAGTGTTCTTCGGCGGCGGCGCCACCATCATCAGGAATTATTACCAGCAAGGAAATTATTACGAGCAGCCCCCAAATCCCTACTCGCCCAACCCGCCCAACCCGCTCAACCCGCCCAACCTGCCCTACCTGCCCTACCTGCCCTACCTGCCCAACCCTCGTGCGTCGCGTACCCCGCGGCGCGGACGGCGCGGGCGCCGCACGCGCGCCATCTTGCAAGGGGCAGGCCAGCCCTTCGATCCCCTCGACACCCTCGTTGAACCGGCTGAGGAGAAGGACGATCCAGAAAACTCGGGTCTTCCCCTTTTAGCAATAACGGTATAATTGTCAGCATGAATCTTCTTTGCTTCAGTACACGCGTACACGGGTTAATGACATGCAGTATCATGGGGGGTGTGCGGGGTTCGGTAATAGCTTTCTAATAAAACGACGGCTGACCGCCCCCGAGGAGGGCGTGGGTAGACGCCGACGGCATCAGGTTGGCGTTGCCGCCACCAGAACCCGACACAAAGGCGAGGAGCGGGTCAACCATCGACGCCTTTGCCGCTGGTACCGACGACGATGGGGCAGGCGCGTCCGACGCGCCGGCGGGAGGGTTGACCTCGCGAGCAGCAGCGCGGCTAAAGTCA
>MDSV01132510.1_pt1 | contig 15210 bp, 12 predicted proteins | sample 810851 | NCBI WGS metagenome assembly MDSV01 (sample SAMN05326640, study PRJNA326480) | marine metagenome | isolation source: seawater | place: Atlantic Ocean: North East | collected 2012
CATGCATTGATTATATTTTTATCATTTCTATTTATTGCTTTAGCAAAATTGTTTTTATTAATCATTTCAACCATTTTATCAGATAAATCAATAGCAAAAACATTGCAACCATTTGCATTAAGTATTTGGCAAGTAATTTGACCTAATAAACCACCTCCAATAACACATACATGTTCACCAATTTTAGGATCTGCCTGTCTTATGCCTTGCATAGCAATTGCACCTAATGTTGTAAAACATGCCTCTTCAAAGGAAACGTTATTAGGTATTTTGACAGTTAGATTTTGAGGTACATTTATAAATTCTGCATGTGATGCATAATTTTGACCTGCACAAGCGACTCTATCTCCTTTTTTAAACTCATTATTACTGTCAAAACTCGTTAATACTACACCTGCAGAACTATACCCCAATGCAGTTAATGAGCTTAGCCTATTAGAAACTTTTGATAATGTATTATTAATTCCTTCTTTTTTTAGGTTACTTAAAACTTGTTTGACTAAATCAGGTCTTTGAAAAGCTTTATTAATTAATGATGACTTTCCAAAGTCTACTGAATTCTTCTCTGTTCCAGCACTAATTAAGGAAAATAAATTTTCAACTAAAACAAATTTTTCATTAGTAGAAGGTATTGGTAAATCAACTATTTCTATGTTACCTTTTTTTAAATTTTGGACAATTTGTTTCATATAATTAAACGTAATTTATTGCTTTATAATCAGAAAGTGCAACTAATCTACAAACTCTCTGAACCAATATTCTAAAGTAATTAATTGATAAATTTGATATGCATAATCTTTTGTACCTTTTCGATCTTCATCAATCATTTTTTTAACTACTTCGTAATTAAATAAACCTCTTTTTTTAATATTTGACTCTGATAATAAATCATCTACAGTTTTTCTCAAATCATTAGATATCCAAGACCTTATTGGAGCACCAAATGAAGCTTTAGATCTATATACTATTTCATTAGGAAGATAATTTTCTGCGACTTTTTTCAGGATATATTTTGATTGATTGTTTTTATATTTCAAATTTCCAGGAATACTCATAGCATACTCAATCAAATTCTTATCTACAAAAGGTACTCTAACTTCAATTGATTGAGCCATGGAAGCTCTATCAGTATAAGCTAAGTTTAATCCAACCATAAACATATTAATGTCTGTATAGCACATTTTATTTTCATCATCATAATTGACCATTTTATTATGAACTGCTCTATGATTAATATTTATTTCATCAACTAAGCTATCACTATTCAAAATAAGATCTTTTAAATCATTTTCACTATAATATGAGTAGCTTGCTCTGTATGCATTTGAAGGTTCCATATTTGCAAAAGAAAGGAATTTTTTTGACCATCTTGCTAATTTTAATCCCCTTCCAAATATTCTTACAGGAATGTAATGAACGACCGTAATGATTATTTTTTTTAAAATATTTGGGAGGTTATTAAATCTTTTAATCATAATATTTGCTTTTTGTCTTCGATAGCCAAAAAAAATTTCATCGGCTCCCATTCCAGATAAAATTACTTTTACTCCATTTTCTTTTGCCATTTTACAAATCATAAAAGTATTAATAGCAGCAGGATCGCCGATTGGCTCATCCAATATTCGAACTATATCTGGTAACATATCAACAATATTGGCATTTATTTTGATTTCGTTATAATCAAACTCAAATAATTTTGCTAATTTTTTTGCATACTTTTCATCGTCTGGCATCTGTTCTATTTTTTGATCATCGACATCTTTACTTATAGTATATGTTGAAAGACTACTTAATTCATTTTTAGCAATTACTGATATTAATGAAGAATCTAAACCTCCACTTAAAAAACTACTTACCGGAACATCGCTAACTAAATGTCTGTTGACTGATTCATTAATAATCTTATCTAATTTATTAATTAAATTTTGTTCATTTTTATCTGAATGTTTAACATCTTTTAAATCCCAGTATCTTTCTATTTTGATTGAAAGATTCTTATCTATTTCCATATAATGGGCCGGTGGTAATTTGTTGGTATTGATAAACATAGATTCACTTTCAGGGATCCATAAATAATTCATACAGTTAACAATACTTCTCATATTAATCGTCTTATCAAAACCTTTAATTCGTACAAGTGTTTTTAATTCAGACGCAAAAACAAAGGATTTATTTATTTGAGTGTAGAATAATGGTTTTATACCAAAATGATCTCTTGCTATAAAAGTCTTTTTAGTTTGAATATCATATATTGCAAAACTAAACATACCAATTAGGTGATCAAGACATTTTGGTCCAAATTTTTTATACATTTCTAATACAACCTCTGTATCAGAATTAGTTTTAAAATTTATTTTATGTGTTTCTGATAAATTCCTTTGCAGTTCCTTAAAATTATATATTTCTCCATTGAACACAATAACAAGTTTGTCCTTTTTGAATGGCTGGTTTGATCTATCATTTAAATCAATTATCGATAATCTTTGATTTCCTAACTTAATGTTTTTATCAGACCAACTACCTTGATTATCAGGACCTCTATGTTTTTGTGTAGAATTTAGCTTGTGAATATCAATTATATCGGTATTTCCAATTGCTCCAATAATTCCGCACATTTTTTTTCCTAATTTTTTATGAATTAATAACTTTATTAAAACAACTTATAAGATTTTTTTCGTAAATGTCTAAAGTATATTTATTGTTAAAATCCTGCTTATTTTTTATTTCAATTTTTTTTCTTAAAGACCCATCCGTCATTAATAATTTAATTTTATTTTTTAATTCATGAGGACTTTTCTTCTTTATTATAAAACCATTTATATTGTTATTAACAATATCGCTAATTGCACCTTCGTCACATGTAACTATAGGAAGACCAAATTGCATTGCTTCAATATTTACTAGTCCAAATGTTTCATTTGCATAATAAGTTGGGAAAACAAAAATATCACTTTCCATAAAAATTTGATTTTTTTCATTATTATATTTTGGCCCGAGATATTTTATGTATTGTTTGAGTGAATTTTTTTGAACGTAGTCATTAAAAAATTTTTGATATTCATCAGATTCAAAATTTCCAGCAAATTTTACTCTAAAGTTGGTATTACCTTCGTCAACTAAAATCTTGGCTGCTTCGAGAATTGTTGTAACCCCTTTTGATTCGATTAAGTTTGATAAAAAGAGTATTTGAAAGTATTCTTTATTTTTATTTACCTCTATATCTTTTAAATCTAGCTTCTCAACTGCATTAGGAATAATAAAATTTTCACTGATGTTTTTAAAATCATTTGTGTCTTTTATAAGATTTTTTGATAGGTGTATTGTAAATGATTTATTAAAAATGAAATGGCAATATTTTTTAGCTAAATAGCTTGAATCCTTATAAAATTTTTTAATACCTTTACCGTGAAGATTGAATATAATTTTTTTTCTAAAAATTTTTAATAGTACAACAATTAATGAGTCTTTTATAAATCCTATGCCTGAAGGAGAAATTGTTACAAAAACTAAGTCAAATTTTTTAATTGAAAGCTGATATAATGTTTTTATAACAATGTTAATAAATAAAATAATTTTCATGAAACTGAACCGACCGATTTGGTTAATTTTTTTGGAAGTCGATAAGTTAATGAATGTACAATTAAACTGATTATTGATATTATGACTCTTTTTAATATAGCCGTTCATTACACTTGCCCCATGAATTGGAGGAGGTAACTGCATTATGAATAAAATATTATTTTTCTTTAAATACATTTTTTAAATCCTTCGATCATTTTATTTACAGAAGCATCATTGTCAATACAATTTCTTATATTTGTTTTAATATAATTTTGATCAATTGATTTATCTAAATATCTGAAAACAAAATTTTTCATTTCCTTATAATCATTGGCTAAAAATCCAGTTTTACCTTGCTTTATATTTGAAACTTCAGGTGAATGAAATGGACCACTCTCAGTTTGCGCAAATGATACTACTGGGCAATCAAAGCAGAATGAATGAATTATTGACAAACCTAAATAACCTGGCATAATCATTAAATCTGAGCAAAATAATAGTTTCGATGTTATCTCACTATCATATATTCTTCCATGAAATTTAACATTATTATTAAGACCTTTTTTTAAGCTAGTATTTTTTAATGTGTTCAAATAATCTCCATCTCCTACAAAATGAAGTAAAATATCATTATCATACTTTTCAATATAATCTTTAAGAATTTTAAGGCAAATATCCGGTTTTTTGTCCTCGAGAATTCTTCCAATAAATATTAGATTAATTTTTTTATCAAAGGACATTTCATCTTTAATTTTTTCAATACCTTTTTTTTCTAAACGAATTTTTAAGTTCTTTAAATGATTTGTATCAAGTGTATTATTTGCTATAGTTAACTTAGGAGCTTTAAGGTGCTTTGAAATTTCATTAGCCTGTTTTTCTCCATAAAGAATCGTTTGATCTGCAAATTTCATTAATTTAAGCCGTAAAAAATCTTTAAAGCTCGAAGATGGATGAAAACCTTTCTTTAAATTAAAACCATGGCCCCATAAAATAAACTTAATGCCAAATATTTTTGAAATTATAAAAGTTGGAATTAATGAAATAATGCCAAGAGAGAATTCATGTATAACAACATCAGGTTTAAATTTTAATACAGGATAAAATGTATTTAAAATAAATGAATATTCATTTTTTGAATACTTTAAGTATCCTACTCGCTTAATATAATTTCTTTCATATAATTCTCTTGAAACGGAATTAATAAAGCTGGTTGATAAAACCCTTAAATCATATTCTTTAGACAAATAGTCGAAAATTTTCAATCTATAGTGGGGTATAATTCTTTGAATGATTATTAATTTTTTCATAGCTGTTTTAATATTTGATATATATTATAAGTAAAGTTTTTCCAGGAATTATCTTCAATAAATTTATTAAGCTTTTCAAAATCAATATGGCTTTCATTTTTTTGTATTTTTTCTAAGAAATCATCATAAGATTCATATGTATTAATTAAATTAAATTCTTTTAAATCTCTAAAAGCTCCAACATTTGGCCCAATGATGTTTGTACCGTGTCCTAATGAATACATTAATGCAGCTGATGATAAAACTGATTTACCCTTGTAAGTAAACAAAACACTTTTGGACCTTTTATGTAAATCAACTAAGACATTATCTGTTATAAATTCATCAATAATTTCCAAATTACTTTTAATTTTGTAATTAGCAATTTTTCTTCTTAATTCTGGATCATCAATTTTACCAGCAATTGTTATTTTTAAATGATTTAGCTTTTCTTTAAAAAGTAAAAATTCTAAAAAATCTCCTACTCCTTTATATTTTGTAATTCTACCCCAAATTAAAATATCAATATCTTTATCAATGTTATTTATTTCCGAACTAAGGTTGTTCTCAACTGGATGATTGAAAAAAGATATCTTTCTTTTTTTAATAGTATACTTGTTTCCATATTCAATTCCCTCTTTTGATAAGGTTATTATCTTATTAGAAGTATTTAGCATAATAATCATTAAAACTTTTTTCACAATTTTAAAACTTTCTGAATGAGAAATTTTATTATGTAAAACCCATACTATTTTTTTTCTAAAAATTTTTATAAATAATAAAATAAATAAAAAGATTAATGATTGTAGTAAACCAAATTTTCTCTGAGGTAGATTTTCTATAAAATTAAAATAAAATATATCAGTCTTATTAAAATAAGTGATTATATCTAGAACTCCATACTTTGTTTGCTTATTAACAATTTTAATGGGATTATTTTCTAAATTTCTAATGAAATTATCCTGATAAGAATTCTTCATTGAAGTTTTTTGAATATCATTGAAAGGATATAAAAAAACATTCATCATCTAAACAACTTTTCCTTTCTTTTTCATCAAAAAATGTAGTACTGCTAAAAAAACATAATAAGCTTTTTTTAAATTTCCTCTTTTTAAATAATACAAAAAATTAATAAATGGACGATAATAAATATTATTAGAATTTGTACCATATTCTGAAAAGAAATAAAGTCCGTTTCTATTAATATAGTAATCTTTAAAGCCACTTATTTTTTGTGTAATTGCTGAAACATCATGATATGCAATCAAGTTCTTTTCGTATCCTATACTGAGGCCTAATTTTTTAAACTCCATTGATAAAAATGCCTCATCATAATAAAGAAATAAATTTTCATTAAACATCCCTGCTTTTATGAAAGAATTAATATTTAATAATGCTACTGCTCCATTAAATTGTGGTATATGATTTTTATTATCAAAATTTTTATCCTTATTTAATATAAATTCAGCTTTTTGTAAATCTATGTATCCACCGCCAAACCAAACATCGCCATTCATGAAAAGAGTTTTCGGGGAAACTGCACTATATGAATTTTTTTCCATACTTTCTTTAAGATTTGAAATTAAACCTTCAGTTAATAATGCATCTGGGTTCAATAAAAGCATATATTTATATGATGTTGATTTTTTTAAGATAAGCTTAAATGCAAAATTAACTCCTGAAGAAAAGCCTAAGTTTTTTTTACTTTGTATAATATAAATATTATGTTTGCTAGTAATTGTTTTTAATTCTTCAAATGATTGTTTAGTTGATTCATTATCCAGAATATAAATATCTAATTTCTCTTTCTCTTCTATTGAATGAACTGCTTTTTTCACATATTCAACATCCCTATATGCTACAATGAGAATAAATAATTCTGAATTAAATATTTGATTCATTGATTTGTCTTATTTTGAAGAATGTTAGTAGAAAAATAAAAATCCCTGTTGGGGTATATAAAATTGTTAAAGTTGGTGATAAAAATTGAAAATATATCAGATATCTTGCAAAGACATGGAAGGGTGAATTATTTTTTCTAGATTCTTTATATATCTCATACAATAAACTAAAAAATAAGTATAAACCTACTATCCCATGGTAGTAAAATATTTTAAACATTCCAACATCTGATAAATAGAATCTTTCATCATACAAAGCCAGTTTATCAATTTCCATACCGTAACCAAAAATCCAACTTAATGGGGTCATATTTTCAAAGAAATAAATCAAAGTAAACAATCTAAAAGTGATGTTTCCTCCTCCTTCCTCAATATCATTTATACTTAATTCATATAGATCATAAAGTGAAGTCCAAATCGTTGTATCTCTTAAAAAAATTGATAAAAAGGAAATAAACAAAATGCTGAAAATAATTTGTAATAAATTTTTAAATCTTGATAAATCTACAAAATGAATTATAGTTATAAATAGCAAAGGAAAAAGTAAACTTCTTGTCTTTGCTACTATAGCAACCACTAGTAAGAGCAGAATGGATATTGGTATAGCAGTAGCTTTAACATCTTTAAAGGAAATAAGATAAAGATAAAAGTAAATAATTGAAGTTCCACCAATCAGAAATCTTATATCTTCAAATCGATCTAATACATTTCCATAATAAAAACTATAATTTCCAGTAGAATAAATATAAAAATTAATAACAACTAAAAATAAACTTACAAATGATACAAAATTAAATAATTTGAATGGTTTAATAAGCGGCGCAAACTTATACAAAGTTATCATTAAAAAACAATAAGTTAGAAAAACTCGAGATGCGGAAAAACCTGCAGAAAATGATTGGCTAAAATTAATAGATGCAGTAATAATGCTCCCAACAAAACAGTAAATGAAAAATTTTATAAGATTTTTATTTGAACTATAAAAATTTTTATTAAAAAGAATACCAATAGATAGAGGAATTATCATAATGGTTGTTAATAGTACCAAATCAGAGTGACTAGTATAAATTTCAACTAAATCGAAAAAACGCTCACTTACAAAATAAATTATCGTTAAGAAAAAAATTCCCATTTATGAATTATAAATTGATTTATAAAGTGATATCAGCTCTTTACCATTTTGTTGTATGGTTTTCATTTGAGGAATATTTTTTGAAAATTCATTACATAAGTTTGGATTGTCAATTAAATACATCATCTTTTTTGATAAATCTTCGCTAGAAGCTTTTTTATAAATTAAACCATTTATATTATTTTCAATAAAGTCAGGGAAACCTCCAACGTCTGGTGCAATTATTGGTAAAGATGCTGAAAAACTTTCAAAGATTGTTTGAGGAGCTGTATCTGCACATAATGACGGTAAAACTGAAATATCTACTCTGTTAGTAATTTTAGGAATATCTTCATGTTTATATCTTCCATAAAATATTATTTTATTTTTACAATCAGATTTTTTATTGATAGAATCTTTTATGGTATCTATATAATTACTATTTCCACCTCCAAAAATTTTTATTTTTGATTTTTGTTGATATGATTTTGGCATAAGAAGAAATGCCTCAACTAATTGATGAACTCCCTTATAATATCCTACGCCTCCAATAAAACCAAAAACAATCTCTTCTTTTTTAACTTTCTTAGTATGAACAATTTTAGAATTAGCAATTGTGCTTCCAATTGGCTGAACAATTATTTTTTCTTCTAATACACCAAATGACAGTAATGTTTCTTTGACTGAAGATGATACACCAATTATTTTATCAGACATATTCAATGCTTTAATATTTAAATCAAATCTTCTATTCAAAACTTCTTTCATTGTGGAATCTTTATGTTTGGTATAATCAATATTATCAAAATTCAAATTCATCTTTTTTATACTTTTATCTTTTTTCAAAAACAAATTTTTGATCTGTACTAAGATATCTAATAAAAATGGTGAAAAATTCTTCATTCTGTAAATAAATTTTTGATAAGAATGATTTTTTATTCCCTTTTTAACATTATTTACACAATATGCGCATTTGTCAAAATCTGTAGGTCCTTCACAAATTCTTTTATTGAAGTCTACCATTACTCTATGGCTACATAAGTACCAATACTCATGAACTGTATGAATTACTTTAATTCTATATTTTTTGGCAATTGATATAATTTTAGAAGAAAACCCAATTATTTCATGGATATGGATGATATCAGGTTTTTCTCTTTTAATAAAATTTTCAAATTCTCTATCATTTTTTTTTGATTCAATATCTAACTGTAAATTATGGTAGTTATGAGTAAGATTTGCACTATTTACGATTTTAAAAACATTGCCCTTATCGTTAAAATCTTTATCTACGCAAATTTTTGTTTTAAAAGTAAAATCATAATCGGGTTTTTGATTAGAAGATGAATACAAGTATTGAATATTTAAATCTTTAGATAACTGATTAAATATTGGTCTAGTATAATTACACACTCCACCAGTAATTGCGGGATTATCACCAATTAATAAAACTTTCATTTATCAACTTACATATAACTAAATGTGTGAAGCAAGCTCCCTACTTTCAATGATATTATCTTGGATTGAACAATATTTCCAGGCTCCATATCTACCAATAGAATAAATATTTTTGTCATTTAAAAAACGTATTTTATTCTTTTTATCTTGTTCTGAATCTTTATTTACATGAACATAAGCAGGATTCATAATTAAAAAGTTTTTAGAGATTAATTTTTGGTTGGTAACTATACCAACTTTCTTTAAATCATTTATTACTCTTTCTAATAAACTACTTTCATCTGGAACCTGAGCATTGGATGTAGTACCTATTTCGACATATAAGCTCATTCTATTTGAGTTAAAAATATTACTATAGCAACCAACTCTATAAAAAATATAATCTTTTGATGGATAATAAATCCAATGATTGGAAGTGGTTGCTGGTAAATCAAAACCTAAATTAAACACCATCACTTTATTAGATGAATAAGATTGGATATTATCATCGAGTTTTAAAAGTTGTAAAAATTTATTTAAAGGCATTGTATTAATTAAATTGTCATATCGATATGTTTTACCTGTGTTAGTTTCTACAGTTTGCTTCTTTATATCAATACTGATTACTTTTTCATTCAACAAGATTTTATTTTTTTGAATATCTTTTGCTAACGCATATATATATTCAATTGCACCCCCTTCAGGGTATAGAAAATTACTATTATATGACGAATTATCCGGATTTTTAGCATTCTGGAGAATCTCTTTAAGATTAGCATGGGGGAAAAATCTGCCCATTGCATCTTCGTCAAGATCATTTAAGTCACATGCATAAAGTTTTTCATTGTATGGAATTAAAAATTTTTCACAAATACCTGTACCGAACTTTGAAAGAAGCATTTCTTTAAAATTTGTAATTTTGTGATTTGACCTATTGTAAAGCCCTTCTAAGCATTCTTCCATTTCACTTTTTGATAGTTGATGAATATTTTTTTGAAAAGGGAAATCTATATAATCTTCTTTGTAAAAAATTTGTGATTCTTTCTTTACATCAAAGATTTTTTGTTTGTTCATTCTTTCAAAAATATATGATTTAATATCAGGGTCAGTAAAATGAAAAAAATGACCAGAGTAGTCCCAAACAAAACCGTCTTGTTTTATAGACTTACAATACCCACCAATTTCAGAATCTCCCTCTAAAATCAAATAATCATTTTTAGTAAAATTTGAATAAGATAATCCTGAGACTCCCGCACCAATAACTATATCCATTTTAAATGTTTCCCAAAGCAATTATTAATATGTATGATATAGACATGAATAACATAAAGAAAAAGTATAAACCGTTTTTCAAATTAGCAAAATCAATTAATATATTTCTAATAAAGATGTGTTGAGCAATTAAAATAATAATGTATGACAAGCTAGTTGAAATAGCTCCTCCAATGATACCATATGTTGGTACTAATAAAAGATTTAGAAATATATTTACCGAAACACCTATAAAGATTGATTTTAAAATTAATTTCTCCTTTTTTAATGCAAATAATGCTCCAGATAAAATTTGTATATTTAAATTACTGAATAAACCAATAATCAAAATTTGGAGTGTTGGAAATACATTAAGATATTCGTGATTTACAAATGATATTATTGGAACTGAAAAAAAATGATAAGCTAATATTACAGTTATTAAAAAAATTGGTGCAAAGGTATTAATTGACTCCAACATTTTGATTAATTGTCTTTGGCTTGCATATACAGCACTAGAATACCAAAAGAAAGAGATAGCTAAGGACAATGCTCCCACAATACTTGCTAATGATAGCGCAAATCCATATTCTCCCACTTCACTTAACGACCAAAAATATCTAATCATTAATAAATCAGTATTTTGAATAATTATAAGTGCATAAGCGCTAGGTAATAGAAAAAGAGATATCCTTAAAATTTTTTTAATAATAGTAAAGTCAATTAAAAATCTTAAAGAATATTCTTTTCTTAATGTATTAATCATATAAACACTTACAAAAATAGCCATCGGTACAAATAGTAGCGCAACATGTTTTATGTCTCTTATATCAGTTAGATAAACATACATAACCATTAAAGCTAGAGTGCCATATTCAACAAGGATTTGAGCTTTAATAATTGATCTTGTTTGTTGAAAAATTTGAAATACAAATAATCCTAACTTTACGAGTATTTTTACAAAAATAAGTGTGAACAGTACTGCTAAAAATTCAAAGCTTATATTATCAGAAAAGAATACTAATAAAATTGACAAGAAAAATGTCAAAATAAAATACATTAAAAAAGAAAACGTAAAAATAGAGCTTATTGTATCGGCTATTAAATTATGCTTGTTTTCTTTGTGAAGATTTAAAATAACTCTATTAGATGAGTCAGGTATGTTAAGCATATATAGCCCAATTAATAAAGCACTTGTCGAATGCCATAGAGAGAGCATACCAAGATCAGCTTTTGAAAAAAAATTTACTATTATAGGTAAGCTTATTATTCCTTTTACTTTTAGAAGAATATTTAAAAAAATTCCATCAAAAAATTTTTCGATAATAGCTCGTGTATTAAGACGAATATTATTCATTTAAATTTCTCAAGATACCAAACTATCGTTTTTTCTATTCCACTATTAAAATTTTCATTTGCAATCCAACCTAACTCTTGTTCAATTTTGGTCGCATCTATTGCATATCTAAAATCGTGACCGTGTCTATCCTCAACAAAAGTTATTAAGTCTTTATAAGAAGATTTTTTTGGTATCTTCTTATCTAAAATAGAGCAAATGGAATTAACAATTTCAAGATTAGTTTTTTCGTTTTTTCCTCCAATATTATAAGTATCTCCTGCTTTGCCTTGATGATAAACTAGATCAATGCCAGAGCAGTGGTCTTCAACATATAACCAATCCCTTATATTTTTACCGTCTCCATAAATTGGGATTTGTTTTCCACTTAATGCATTTTTGATGATTTTAGGAATTAATTTTTCATGATGTTGTTTTGGGCCATAGTTATTAGAACAGTTGGTAATAACGGTATTGAGACCATATGTTTCATAATAACTCCTCACAAACATATCGCTTGCTGCTTTTGATGCAGAATATGGAGAATTGGGAGCATAAGGAGTTTTTTCTGTGAAAAGACCAATATCTTCCAAACTCCCATAAACTTCATCAGTAGAAATATGGTGAAATCTACTTTCCCTAAAATTATCTTTGTATAAGTTTGGTTTTTCCATCCAAAATTTGAATGAAGTTTCTAATAAATTAAATGTTCCGTTTACATTTGTTTTGACAAAAATATCTGGATTGCTAATAGAGTTGTCTACATGTGATTCTGCCGCAAAGTGAAAAACACCTTCTATATTAAATTCCTCAAAGATGTTTAATAATAATTTTCTATCACGAATATCACCATTAACGAACTTATATTGAGGATTTGAATTACATTCATTGAGATTATTTTTATCTCCCGCATATGTAAGTAAATCAAGATTAATGATATTATAATTACTATATTTTTTTATAAAAAATGGGATAAAGTTGCTACCTATAAATCCACATCCACCAGTTACCAATATATTTTTATTCTTCATTAAAATTTATATTCCTAATTCTTTTCTATATTTTAAAATCCATTCCTCAAGATCCTGTTCAGGCTCCCAACCTAATAATTTTCTTGCCTTTGTATTTAATGCAAGTGATTCTTTAGGTTCAATAACTGGATCAACATAAATTCTTTCTCCCTCTAAAAAGTCGGCAATTTGGTTAACCGAGTAGTTTTTGCCTGAACCTATGTTAATTATTTCTCCTTTAGCAACATTTTCTGATTGCATTGCGAGATAGTTTGCTCTTATAACATCGCCAACATAAGTAAAATCTCTTTTTTGATTTCCATCTCCGCGAATTGTCATAGGAATATTATTCATTTTTTGATATGCAAAAATTCCCATCACCGTTGCATAGGCTCCATCTAAATTTTGTCTTTCACCATAAACATTAAAGTATCTTAATGAAACCGTTTCTAAATCATATATTTCTGAAAACATCTTCGCTTGGATTTCTCCATAATATTTTTGATTTGCATACGGTGAGATTGGATTAACTAAATCAGATTCTTTACATGGCATTTCTTCTTTATTCCCATATGCTGATGAAGATGCACTATAAATAAATCTTTTAACATTTGCATCACTAGCACATTTTAACATATTTAAGGTTCCAATAGAATTATTAACTTCATATTCAATTGGTCTTTCAATCGACTGCTGAACTCTAGCAAGAGCAGCAACATGAAAAATTCCATCAGCTCCATTCATTATTTTAACAAATTTATCATTTAAGCTAAAATCTGAAATATCCAAATTGTGATAAGTAGCCTTAGAATTACAATTTTCTTTTTTACCAGAGGAAAAATTGTCAATAACATTAACAGTATGGTTTTTTGAAATCAAGTAATCAACTAAGTTACTTCCAATAAATCCTGCTCCGCCTGTTACTATATATTTCATTATATTTTTTTCAATAAATGTTCTTTAAAATGATTCCTAAATTTCAGCATAAGCTTTAGATATTACTAAAAAAATTTTCATGTAAATTAAAAAACAATTAATCATAAATGATTTTTAAAATTTGATTATTTTATTAAACAATTAATTAAAACATCAATACTATCTTCCTCAAGATATGGATGCATTGGAAGACTAACTATTGTTTTAGATAAATTTTCTGAAACTGGCAAACTCCCATTTGAGTAATTTAAATACTTAAAAGCATTCATAAGATGTATAGGGTACTTATAATAAATAACAGAAGGAATATCTTTAGCTCTAAGCTTATCTACTAATGTATCTCTTTGGATCTTTGTACCTAGCGTAATAGAAAATAATGCATGTGCAGATTTGTAATTTTTAGGGTGATATTGTGCATTATTTAAATATTTTCTATAATAACTATCAACATTATTTCTCATTTCAAGCTCTTCGTCAAAAATAGATAGCTTTTCCAATAAAACAGCTGCTTGTATGCTATCAAGCCTACCGTTTAAACCAATCATCTCACTATTATACTTATCATTTTTAGTTCCATGAATACGAATTGCCCTACACTGTTCAGCAAAATCATTATTATTAGTAAATATTGCTCCACCATCGCCATAACAACCAAGTGGTTTTGCTGGATAAAATGATGTTGCGGCAACATCACCAAATGAACCGACTTTTTTATCAAGTATAGATCCACCAAAACTTTGAGCAGCGTCCTCAATGACTTTCAAATTATATTTTTTAGCAATTTTATCAATTAGTCTATATCGTGCAGGCAATCCAAACAAATCAACAGGAATAATTGCTTTGGGCTTTAGCTTCCCCTCACTAATCACTTTATTTATTTCTGTTTCTAGCTTTTCACAATCAATGTTGTAAGTGGATTCATAAACATCTACAAACACTGGAGTTGCGCCAAGAATAGAAATTACTTCGGCAGTTGCAACATAGGTGAAGGGAGTCGTAAAGACAGCATCTCCAGGACCTATTCCCCAAGCCATTAAGGGTATTAATAAAGCATCAGTACCAGATGAGCAAGATATAGCGTGTTTTACTCCACAGTAATCAGCTAATTTTTCCTCAAGTTCAAATACTTCAGGGCCCATGATATATGCTCCATGGTCTAAAATTTTATTAATTCTTTTTTCGAGAGGCTTTCTTATACGTTTTTGTTGTGTTTTTAAGTCCAAAAATTCCATTTGACAAATTAATAAAAAAAAGGGTCGGTATTATATGTTTTATAAAAATTTTAATAAATACGAATTATTCTTTGGAATTTAAAATTTAAAAGGAGAAATTCCTCGTAGGATACTCGCGTGTATCCTGAGTTAATATATTAATATATGAA
>MDSV01018001.1_pt1 | contig 15208 bp, 17 predicted proteins | sample 810851 | NCBI WGS metagenome assembly MDSV01 (sample SAMN05326640, study PRJNA326480) | marine metagenome | isolation source: seawater | place: Atlantic Ocean: North East | collected 2012
GGGTGAAAAAAAGGCAGACTCAATAATAAAGTTCTTAGTTTTTTTTGAAACCGAATGTTTTAAACCTCCTGAAATTCCTGCAAATGCAATGGGCTCTTTTTCGTCTGCAATAACTAAGCAATCTGACGTTAACTTCAATTCTTTCTCGCCAAGAATTTCGATAGTTTCTTTTGGCTTTGCGAATCGTACTTCAATGTTTCCATTTATCTTATCTCGATCAAATACATGCATGGGTTGACCGCTTTCCAACATGACAAAATTAATAATATCGACAAGTGGATGAATTGATTGGATTCCAGAAGCTTTAAGGCTTTTATTGATGTTTTTGGGAAACTTTTTCTTGAGTTTTAGATTTGAGATCGAAACAGCAGAATAAGCAGAGCATGCTTCAGCAGCAAAGAGCCCTATGCTTTTTTCAAATTTATACTGTCCTTTAAATGAAACCGATCGAGAAGTAGAGAATTTCTGATTTTTAAATGCGCAGTAATCTCTTGCTAAACCTTTTACAGAAAAGCAATCTCCTCTATTTGGCGTCAAATCGAAATCAATTACTTTGTCTCCCTGCAGCGATTCTATTCCATCGACTTCTATGCCAATCATTGTTAGGTCATCGCAAAGATTTTCAATTTTAGGTTTGGATTTTATAGACTCTAATAATCTTGAATAAAGAATTTTCATTTTTTATTGCGATAAGAATTTTATGTCATTTGTAAATAAAGAACGCATATCTTCAATCTCATACAAAAGTTTAGCCATCCTCTCAATCCCCATCCCAAAAGCAAAACCAGAGAATCGGTTTGAATCTAGCCCTGCCATGTTAATTACGTTTGGATGCACTAATCCACAACCCATGATTTCAAGCCATTTTTTGGTTTTTTTATCCATAATATCTACTTCAGCTGAAGGCTCTGTGAAAGGAAAATAAGACGGTCTGAATCTTACTTTGGTATCGGGACCAAATAAAAAGTCAATAAAAGTCATGATTTCGTTCTTGAGGTGACCAAAATTTACATTTTCACTTATTACCAAACCTTCGATTTGGTGAAACATAGGAGTATGAGTTTTATCTGCATCACTTCGGTAGACTTTGCCAGGGCAGATAATTTTTAGTGGAGCCCCTCTCTTTTCGATGGCTCTAATTTGTACTGGAGAGGTATGTGTTCTTAATAAATCTCCGTTATCGAGATAAAAAGTATCGTGCATATCTCTTGCAGGATGATCCAAGGGAATATTCAGCGCATCAAAATTATAATAACTGCTTTCTATCTCGGGACCATCCTCAATCAAATAACCTTGAGCAGAAAAAAAATCTGTTATTTTTAACGTGGTAACTGTTAATGGGTGAAGCTTGCCTTGTGATTTATAGGAGCCTGGAAGAGTAATGTCAATTCGTTCTTTTTCAAGAGATTCATAAATTAAATTTGCTTCAATTTGTTTTTGTGCAGCAGATATTTTTTCTTCACAGAGTTTTCTAAGTTCACCAATTGTTTTACCAAATTCTGGTCTATCTTTTTTGGAAAGATTTTTAATATTTTTTGAAAGCTCTGAGATATGACCTTTTTTGCCAAGGTATTTTACTTTGAGTGAGTTTAATTTATCTTGAGAATCAACCTCTAGAAAATCTTTTTCAAGATCTGCCTTTAAAGCATCTAAATCCATGCTTCATTATGCTGCATTTTCCTTAGCAAGAGATACTAAATTTGAAAAAGCTTCACTATCTTCAGCAGCCAATTCAGCAAGAACACGCCTATCCAAATCTATATTCATTTTCTTGAGGGCTGACATAAATTTACTATAAGTTAAGCCATTTTCTCTTACCGCTGCATTGATTCTAATTATCCATAAAGACCTAAAATCTCTTTTTTTAACCCTTCTATCTCTGTAAGCATATTGTCCTGCTCGAGTTACTGCTTGCTTAGCAACTTTAAAAGTTCTACTTCTTGCACCACGATAACCTTTAGCAAGTTTAAGTACTTTCTTGTGTTTTCTTCGAGACTCTACTCCTCTTTTAACCCTTGCCATTACGATCTCTCCCTAAACATTCTTTTTACTAACTTTTCATCGCCATCTGCAAGCGATGTAGTGCCTCTAAGTTGTCTTTTTGATTTAGGCGACATCTTAGTTAATATGTGTCTTTTATTAGCTTGCTTTCTTTTCAATCCAGAGCCAGTCTTTTTGAATCTTTTTGCAGCGCCGCTGTGAACTTTAATTTTTGGCATGATTTTCCTACTTCGATTTGGACGGAGATAATAACATAACAAGCTGTCTACCTTCAGATAATGGCGCCTGTTCTACAGAACCTAATCCGTTAAGATCTTCTTCAACTCTCTTAAGAAGATCCAGTCCAATATTTTGATGAGCCATTTCTCTTCCTCTGAATCTCATTGTAATTTTTGCTTTATCTCCTTCGTCTAAAAATTTAATAATTTTTTTAAGTTTAATTTGGTAATCGTTTTCCTCAGTTCCAGGTCTAAATTTAACTTCCTTGATTTGTGTTTTCTTTTGTTTCTTTTTGGAAGCAGATTTCTGTTTTTTCTTATCGAATAAATGTTTTCCATAATTCATAAGTTTGCAAACGGGCGTATTCTTATCGTCGTTAAGCTGAACAAGATCAAGGCTTTCTTTCGATGCTATTTGAAGAGCATCTTCAATACTTTTTATGCCTAATTGTTCTCCAGAACTTGAAATTAACCTAACCTTTTTAGCTTTTATAAACTTATTGATGGGTTGTTTATTTTCTTTTTTATAATTTCTTTTTGCTAAAGCCATAATTACTTAGCGAAAAAAGAAAGAAATCTTTTATGTACCAATCAAACCTCCTTAGATTTAATTTTATTATTTAAAATCTTACTAAATGCATCTATCGACATGCTGCCTAAATCAGCGCCTGATCTATCTCTAATAGCTAATGTCGAAGTTTCGATTTCCTTATCACCCAAAACAATGATGAAAGGAACCTTTTGCATAGAGTGGTGGCGAATTTTATAAGCGATTTTCTCATTCCTCAAGTCTGAATTTACTCTAAAACCCTTATTTTTAAGAATATTCGTAATTTCATCTGTTTTTTTAGCGTGTTTTTCTGAAATATTTATAGCAACAGCTTGTATTGGAGATAACCACACTGGAAAGTCCCCAGCATATTGTTCGATAAGAATTCCTATAAATCTCTCAAAAGAACCCAGAAAAGCCCTGTGCAACATAACTGGAATATATCTTTCACCGTCTTTTCCAACATATGAAGCATCTAATCTTTCAGGCATATTGAAATCAGCCTGCAAAGTACCGCACTGCCATTCTCTATTGAGGGAGTCCGTTAAAACAAAATCTATTTTGGGTCCATAAAAGGCACCATCGCCTTCAGCAATTTCATAAGAAATACCTTGGCTATTGATAGCTGCTTCCAAAGCCTGTTCTGCTTTATCCCAAATTTCATCTGTTCCAACTCGTTGTTCTGGTCTTGTTGATAACTTAATATCCAACTTATCAAAACCTAGTTCTTTGTAAATATTTGAAAGAATTCTTATAAAAGAGCCGGCCTCATCTTCAATTTGGTCCTCTGAACAGAAAATATGACCATCATCCTGAGTCATTTGTCTGACTCTCATCAGGCCATGCAAAGTGCCTGAAGGCTCATATCTGTGGCAAGAGCCAAATTCAGAATATCTTATTGGTAAGTCTCTATAAGATTTAAGTCCTTGATTATAAACTTGAACATGGCAGGGACAACTCATTGGTTTTAGAGCATTGACTCTTTTTTCATTAGCATGTTCCTCATCGATCTCAGTTATGTACATGTTTTCTCGATATTTATCCCAGTGGCCAGACTTCTCCCAAAGCTTTCTATCCACTACTTCGGGAGTTTTAATTTCTTCATACCCTGAAGTTTTTAGTTTCTCTCTTATGTAGTCCTCTAAGATTCTAAATATAGTCCAACCTTTTGGATGCCAAAAAACCATACCTGGAGCTTCTTCCTGAAAATGAAATAAATCATATTTCTGTCCAAGTTTTCTATGATCCCTTTTCGAAGCTTCTTCAATATTGGAAAGGTATAGATTCAATTCTTTTTCTGTATTCCAAGCAGTTCCATAAATTCTTTGAAGCATTTTCCCTTTTGAGTCTCCCCGCCAATATGCTCCAGAAATATTCAATAATTTAAAACTTTTCAAATGTCTCATTGAAGTTACATGCGGGCCTTTGCACATATCAACGTATTCTTCATGAAAATATAAGGCGATAATTTCATCTTCGGGAATATCATCGATAATTTTTAATTTGTAATCTTCTTTTCTATCTTTAAAAACCTTTTTGGCCTCTTTTCTAGATACTACTTTTTTAATTACAGAATATTCGGTTGAAGCGAGTTCTCTCATTCTGTTTTCAATTTCCCTTAAATCTTCCTCGGTTAATTTATTCTCAAAATCAATGTCGTAATAAAATCCGTCATCAATTACAGGGCCTATAGCCATTTTTGCTTCTGGGAATAATTGTTTCAAAGCATGGCCAAACAAATGAGCGCAAGAGTGTCTAATTATTTCAATGCCTTCTTGGTCAACATTTCTGACAATCTCTAAAGAACAGTCTTGTTGAATTAAATCTGTTCCATCCTTAAGAACGCCATCTATTTTTCCGGCAACTGTTGCTTTTAATAATCCTTTGCCAATATTTGCAGCTACATCTTCAATAGAAACCGGTTCGTCAAAGACTTTTTTTGAATTATCTGGAAGAGTGATTGTTAACATAATAATGACCTATACGAGGGGCCTTCAAGCGAACATTATAACAAAAACTTAAGGAGAGAGAAGGCAACTATCCCATGTATGATCATTAAGAAAATACTTTATTCTTTCATGGGTTCTATTATCTCTTTCTTGCCAAAACTCTACAGAAATCGGAGCTAAATTATACAATCCACAATGTTTTGGTCTTTTTACTAAGGCTTCATCATTATTTTCTAAAAATTCATCTATATCTTTCTTTAGATCTTCATATGAATTTATAACAGAGCTTTGATTAGAGATTATTGCTGAAACCCTGGATTTTAAAGGCCTGGAATTAAAATAATCATCAGAATCCTTTTCAGGGGCTTTAGTAATTAACCCTTCTATTCTGATTTGTTTTTTTAGCTCTCTCCACCAAAAATTAACGGCAACTTTATTATTTATACTAATTTCCTTACCTTTTTTACTATTGTAATTTGTGTAAAAAACTAAGCCTTCGTCTGAAATTTTTTTTAAAAGAACTACTCTCGAGCTAGGTTGGCCCTTCTCATCGACAGTAGCAACATTCATAGCATTCCAGTCTACAAGATTTAAAGATTCTGCTTCTTCAAGGATTTTTAATATGCCTAAGAAAGGCTCCTGAGAGACTTTTCCTTTCTCAATCACTTATTTCCTTCTTACCCAATAGTCTAAAGATAGGTAATTTCCTCCACCATAAATGAGAGGAATGGCTAAAACTAGTATATACGTAGCAGCCATTTCATATCCGCCAGCATCTGCATTCCATCCGTTGGGAAAATGAAAATAGGCAGCAACAAACATGGCAAAAATAATTGGAACAGAAGCCCATCTTGTAAATAAACCCAATAACAAAAGAACAGCTCCTCCTGCTTCAGCAAGAATTACAAGCCAGGCAAAGAATGTAGGGAAAATAAAGTTTAGATTATCGGAGCCATTTGGGCCTAAAAATTCTGCAAATCTAGGATTTACCATTGGCAGACCCTCATTCCAAGAAAGTTTGTTTGCTGAAGTTCCTGCTCCCCAAAAAATAAAAAAAAGATAAATTCTTATTAAAAATAATAATAAGAAATCTATCTTGGATAAGTTTTTCAATATATCGTCTATCCTAAAAATTATGTTTTTTACTAAATTCATAAAACTAAATTATCATCTTTGATGTCTTTTTTCTAACTCTTCCAAATTCTTCATTCCAGCTTCATAAGCTTCTTGTATTTCTATGAACCTTTCCTTAGCTTTTTCTACGAATTCCTCAGGAAGTCCCTTACCTATTAAAGTATCTGGATGGAATTCTTTTCTTTTTTTTAAGTAAGCTTTTCTTATTTCCGAAGAAGTACTATTTTGTTTAACCCCTAAAACTTTATAAAAACTTTTATTATTATCAACATACTTTTCGTATAGAGATAGGTAAACTTTGTTTTCAAAATTAAATATTCTTGGTATTTTTTTTAATAATTCTTCTTCTTTTGGATGAAGTATTCCGTCAGCAAGAGCTAATTCAAAGAGAATTTCATAAAAAACTAAAAGTGAATTTGGACTGGAAAAAAGAATTTGATAAAGATTCGATGCATAAGATTCAAAAGAAATATTGTCGTCTTTAGCTTTTTGAAAAATGTTAATAGCGAATTTTCGATGTTCTTTATTTAGATTGAGTTTTTTTGAAATTATTTCTTCTATTTTGTTAATTTCACTTTCGTCTACCCTTCCATCAGCCTTTGCAATTTTTGCAAGGCAGGCGAATAAAGCTGCAAAGAAAGCGACTTGTTTGTCAAAGTTATTAGGTCTTTTTCTTTTGGAGCGAGATGATAGATTCGAGCCAATAACGCTTCCTACTAAAGCGCCTAAAGGCCCAAGAACTACAAATCCTAAAAGACCTCCAGTGATGCCTCCCCAAATGCTCATAATTTAAATGTTTTAATTTCTATCTATTTTTGTTTCAATGTACTTTTAAATAGGGAGATGAACAAGTGTCAGAAAAAAGTTTACCAGCAGTAGATTATCTAAAAATACCTGATGAGGGCGAGCCTTATTTAGAAGGTCATAAATGCGAAAAATGTGGAGCTGTCTTTCTTGGGGAAAGATCTGTTTGTTCTAAGTGTTTTGCTAGAGACAAAATGTCAGTAGTTAAGCTTCAAGATACAGGAGTTTTGCATTCCTTTTCAGTCGTTTACAGATCTTTTCCTGGAATTGAAGTTCCATATGTTTCAGCAATAGTTGATTTAGATGGAGGAGGAACTGTAAAAGGAAATCTAATAAATATCGAACCAGATCCTAAAAAAATTGATTTTGGAATGAAAGTAAAACTTACCTACCAAGATGCTTTAGGAAGAAAGGATAAAGAAGGTAACTCTTACTTGAGTTATTTCTTCGAACCAGCATAAAATATAATAAATTCAGGAGTAATTATGAGTGATGTATATGTTTTAGGGGTTGATATGATTAAGTTTGGAAGATTTCCAGACAGATCAGTACCCAACATTGGTGCTGAAGCTGCTTTAATGGCTTTAGATGATGCAGGTCTTACTATCAAGGACATGCAAGCTATGTATTGTGGAAATCTTGGTCAAGCAAATGCAATGGTTGGACAAAGAATTCTTCAAGAAATTGGCCAAACGGGTATACCAGTGGTCAATTGTGCAAATGCCTGTGCAACTGGAGCAACAGCATTTAGAGAGGCTTGGATGTCTATCAAAGCAGGAATGTATGACGTTGTCTTAGCTGTAGGAGTTGAACAGATGGGCAAAGGACTTCTCGGAGGCGCTGGAGGAGGAGAAGGTATACCCAAAGAAGGTCTCTTGGGTTCTGGAACTATGCCATGTGTTTTTGCAGAAGCTGGAATGGAGCATTCAAAAGAACATGGAACTACTTTTGAACAATTCGCAAAAATTTCGGTCAAGAATCACCATCATTCAACAATGAATCCTAAGGCAATGTATCAAATAGAAACGCCTTTAGATGTGGTTATGAATGCAGAAATGATTTCATACCCCAATACAAAATTAATGTGTTCTGTAAACGTTGATGGATCTGCTGCTGCAGTTTTAGTTTCAGAAAAAAAAGCAAAAGAACTTGGTATGGAGAGAGCTGTGAAAGTAAGAGCATCTGCTATGGCTAGTGATCCTTATACTGACAGAGATCTTGTGATGCCTGATGTTAATGCTTGTACTAGATTAGCTGCTGAACAAGCTTATGAAATGGCAGGCGTTGGCCCTGAAGACATTAACCTAGTCGAATTACATGATTGCTTTGCTACCGCTGAAATGCTTCATTATGAAAATTTGGGTCTTTGTAAAGATGGAGATGCCGGCAAGATGATCGATGAGGGGCATGTTGAGCTTGGCGGTAAAGTTCCTGTAAATGTTTCTGGTGGACTTTTGTCGAAAGGTCATCCTTTAGGAGCAACCGGAATAGCAAATATTTATGAAGTTTGTACTCATTTAAGAGGAGAAGCAGGAGCAAGACAAGTTGAAGGTGCTAGATTGGGTATGACTCATGTTATAGGTTTAGGAACTGCTTGCGGAATTCATATTCTAGAAAAAGTCTAAATAGGTGATTATTGGCGTAACTGGAGATACGCATAATAATCTCAAAAATATAAAAACAATCTGCTCTATTTTTAACCAAAATGGAGCAGAGCTTGTTTTGCATACTGGAGATATATCTTTACCAAAATCTTTATCTGCATTTAAAGATTTAAAGTGCCCCCTAATTGCAGTATTAGGAAATAATGACATTGAAGAGAAAAATGGACTCAAACTTGCTGCAAAAGAATTTGCATGTGAAATTTTTGAGGAACCTCATTCAATAAGACTAAATAATAAAAATATCTCCTTGTTACATCATCCAGATTTAATCAATCCAGATATGACTATGGAAAACGATATTATTCTTCATGGTCATACTCACAGATATAGGTTAGAAGAAAATAACAATTGTATTATCTTTAATCCAGGAGAATGTGCGGGCTTTATGGAAGGAAAAAACCAGGTTGGGCTTATTGACTTGGAAAAACTTAATGCAGAAGTCATCAATTTTTAGACTTCTTTTTAATCACCATATAAGAAACAATTAGGAAAACAAAAGTTGTTATTAGGAATGGCCTAAAAATTCTAGATAATCCATGGCCTTCTAAGATTGAAAATTCTAAGAGAAGAATAGAAAAGATTGGAGCTATGGAATTATCTCCAGGAGTTTTAAACCAAATGCCGACCATTAATGCAAATGAAATGCTAAAGATAAAAATTTTTATAAACTTATTTTCAAATAACTTTGTCAAAAGAAACGAAATGAAGAAAGATAGTAAAAAATAAACAAGCCAAAAAAAAGTCATAAGAATCTCTTCATAAAAATTTCAGTTGTTAAGGAGTCTCCAAGAATCTTTAAAATTTTTTTCTTAGCAAATTCATCTTCAATCCCAATTTTTGATAAATGTTTTATATGTTTGTCTTTGAAAATATAAGCAGGAGGAACGTTTTCTTGCTCTGCCACCTCCTCACGCCACAAAAATATTTTTTGGTCTTTCTTTGACAGACTATTTTTCTGCCTTTCTAACCTTAGCTTTTTCAGCGAGGAGTTACCTAATACAGCTTCTTCTTCAGATTTTGAAAAAGCCTGCTTCAAAATTCCTTTCTTAGTCAATTTCTTTTTTTGATAACCATAGATTTCTATAAGAAAATCAATATCATCAAATGCATATTTGATTTGATTTTGAGTTAAAGGTCTTTTTAGCCAGTTTGAATTGGTTTCAGACTTTTTTAATTCAATTCCAAAAAAACTTTTTACAATCTTTCCGTAAGATCTAATATTAGATTGAGATAATATTTGATCAGCAACTTGTATATCAAAAACGTTTAAAGAGTGAATATTCAAGCACTTGCTTAATACAGTTGCATCGCTCCTGACAGAATGAAAAATTTTTAAGCAATTTTTACTTTCTAAATATTTCTTTAAAACCTTACTTGGATCTATTTTTAAGCAATCAATAAGAAATAATTTGGAATTTGCAACAATCTGAATTAAGGATAATTTTGGAAAATAAGTAGTTCTCCAGTCAAACTCAGTATCAAGACCGACGATATCAGCTCTTGAAAGTTCTACATCTAAATTATCAAGTTCTTCTGAATTATCAACAATGAATATAGGTTTATTTTTTTTTAAATTTCTTCTAAAGAAAGATTTTATAGACATTCTTATAAATTTTTATTTTCATCATAATAATACAATCTTTCAATATCTGACTCTTTTACCTCATCTCCGTATTGAATTTCAATTATTTTACATATTTCATTATTTGGATTAATTATTTGATGCCACTCATTTTTTTTCACTTGAAAAATATCTTCAGTTGAAAGCTTGTACTCTTTTTTTTCAGATTCTTGAGACTTACTATGATTAACAATACATGAGCCTTCGCTTACAAACCACAGCTCATTTCTATGAAGATGTCTTTGAAAGCTCATGCCCTGTTTTGGAAGCACTACTAGCTCTTTGACCTTTAAATTTTTATTGGAATAAAGTTCGTAAAACTCTCCCCAAAGTCTTTTTTCTTTTCGGAAGCTCCAATCTTTTAGAATATCGCTTGAAGAATTTTTTTTATCATCTCCTCCAACTGAAAATTCAAATTCAATGCCTTTAATATCTTGTTCAGGAATATTTGAGTCATTCCTGTCTCCACCGTTACAAAATATTATCTTATCTTTAGGGTATTTTTCCTTTAAGTCCTCAAGTGCATTTATACAGCTTCCAAGGTCATCATCTTCGAAGCCAATAACCTCATCCACGAAAGAGATAGATTCCAATATTTTTTTTCTTTCAGAAAATGGAAGAAAAAATTTTCCTTTCTTATCAATGAGCCACTGATCACTATTTAGGGCGACGATAAGTTTTTTTCCTAATTTTTTTGCAGATTTTATATATTCTATATGACCGCTATGAAGTGGATCAAAACCTCCGCTTATTACTGAAATAATCACTTTTTACTGAAAATTAGAATATCTTGATGAAAATATGTTTATTATACAGACTTTATTTATCAAATTTTAGACGAGCAAATATCTTGGTTTATTGATTTTTAAAGCATATCAAGCCTAACAAAATGAAAGAAAAACTTTTAATTACTGGCTCCTCTGGATATCTGGGAAGAGAAATAATTTCTGATCCAAGAATAAAAAAATTTGAGATTATTACCCTAGATAAAAATAAAGTTTCTAATCCAGATATTCATTTAGATCTTAATTCTGAAAGGCTTGAAGATATACTTTCAAAAACTTTAGATTTGGAAGTGAATTATTCGATATTAAATCTTGCTGCTGCCAGAACGGATTATGCTTCTAATGAGACATACTTTCTTGAAAATATAGAGGCTACTGAAAACTTTTTGTCTGTTTTAGATTCGATGAAAGTTTGTGTTAAGAAGTTTATTCATTTAAGTTCGGTAGCAATTTTTGAAGGATTTCAATTAATGGAGGAGGAAGTTTGTTTTGATGAACTTTCATCAGACAATTGCTACCAATATTCCAAAGCAACTCAAGAAAGAATCATTACTAAATGGGCAGAAAAAAATAATATTGAACTTACAGTTATAAGACCTTCAGCGATTTTTTCAAAAAATCAGCCTAGTAATACAAACATTGGGAAGCTAATTTTTTTTACAAAGTATTCTCCAATAATTTTTATGTCTCCAGTGAAAAAATCTCTTACTTATATAAAAAACTTAACAGACAATATATTTGAGTCTCTAACTTCAAATAATCATGGCATCATGCTCGCAATAGAGAAGCCTGTGACAAGCTTGTACGAAATTCAAAAAATGATCTTAGAACGAAAAAAATTTCCATCTTTCAAAATTTTTTTGAATAAAAAAATACTTTTAAAAGTATCAACCATTTACTCAAAAGTATTTAGTTTATTTTTTTCAGATCCAGTTTTTACTCCGAATAGAGTAGAAAAATTTTTTAAAGATACGGCAGAATTTAAGGAAGGCAATCTTGAATACAAACAAAATGTATCTTTAGAAAGAGCTTTTAAAGATTCTTTATGAGCTCTAAGATATTATCTTCTTAGAAATCAAATTTGATAAATTCCAAATATTTACATTTACTGCATTAGATTTTAAATCTGTATTAGTGATACAAAATCCTTTCGGATTGTGTTCGCCATTTTTAATAGCAACAAAATTAAAATGATCCTTTAGATTAATTTTGGCTTCTCCAGTGGATATGAATTTGGAGTCTATAGAATTACCATAGGTAAGAGTAACAAAGATACTCATTTCTTCCTCATTGATATCTAGCAGACCGAAAAGTCTCTCATTGGATTGATCTGAGATTTTTGAAAGTTTTTGATGTGCTTTTTCTAAATCACTTCTTGAAGAAAATGTTATTAAAAAATCTCTAGACATCCTTGGTTTAACTTTAAGAAATGGAATATTGATCAAGCCTAAAAAATCTTCATGGTTGTTTAATCTCCAATAGTAAACTGGCTTTGAAGAAGGTTTTTGGCTTAGAGCTGTAATTATAAAAATATTGCTATCCTTTAAAGCAAGGTATTTGCCAAGTATTTTGTCATACACCCTCAAAATATCTTTTATTGGATCAAAATGACTTCCGATATACCAACTTGGGTTTTTTTTGTTCTGTTCTGGAACAAACTCGGAATTAAGAAAATAATGGTGCTGAATATGCGCACCACAGTTAAAAAAAACACTACTCAAATCAGTTTTATACTTCTGGTGAAGTTTCAGATGGAAATTAGCAAGGAAGAAATCTAAAAAGATTGCTTTGTACCAAGGCTTAGAAAAAGATTTAATTGCAATTAAAAAATACGAAAAAAAATTCTTGATTAAATATCCTTTGAATAAAAGAGCTAACAAAAAAATAAATAAATCATTGGCATTAAAAAAAGCTTTATTGTTGTCATTCACAAGTTTAGATAACACCTTTCCAATTTTTTTCTCAAATATTGATCCTTTTTGGGAAAAATTAGACCAAGGATCTGAAATATAAAAGGAAGCGCCTTTTGGACTATTTCCTCCATTCATAGGGCATACACACCCTATGCTTTTTCCCTCTTTGATTAAATTATCAAAAAATTGAGAGGAATTTTGATTTAAATTATCGCCCAAATGAAAAATGCCATGTTCCTGAAAGTTTTTAGAAGCGTAAAAACTAGTCCACTGAATCCATGGCTCTAAATTTATTAAATCCTTCTCAGAATCAGTTTCTAAGAAATTCCATTGAAGAGTCTTTTTAATATTTTTGAAATCATACTTTTCAGCATATTTCTTATAATAATCTATATTCACCTCATTTAGCTGGATGATTATATTTCTATTCATAAATTTTCAAAAAGTTTATCAATAATATTTTCCATTCTAAAGTTTTCATATGCGTACGAATATCCTTTATTTCCTAAAAGCTTTAAATCAGATTTATCCAAATCAATTAACATTTGATCTATATTTTTTTTCTCATGATTAGAAGAAAATCCACAACCAGATTCTTTTAAAAGTTTATGAGAATCGTTATATTTATCGGCGATTACAATAACTGTTAAAGACGCTTTCATATATCCAAGAAGCTTTCCAGGTACAACGGGAGTCTTTACATCCTCTGACAAAGCAATAAGTCCAATATCAACTTTCGATAGTAAAGATTCATAATCTTCCGAGGATATGAAAGGAAAAATTCTAATGTTTTGGAGATTTTTTTTGTTTATATAATTCTTAAATCCCGGGACTTCAGAGCCTTCTATAAGAAGAATCAAGTCATATTCCTCAGAATTTAGCGTATCGAAAGATTCTATAAAACTTTTTAAACCTGAGATTTGCGAGGGGCCTAAAATTCCAGCAAAAATTATATTTTTTTTGCTTGAATTTATTTGGAAGTCTAAATTAAATGGAAAATTTGATTTTTTGAAATCAATCCAGTTATGCATTACTTTTAACTTATTTTTTGAGGGAGGAAAAAACTCTTTTATAAATTTAAGATTGCCATAAGAATGCGTTGTAATAACATCTGAAGTCTTATAGATTTTTTTTTCTATCAATCTAAATAGCCAAATTAAAAAAGTATTTTTTAGGATGCCTAAATCTATAGCTGATTGAGGAAATAAATCTTGAACATTTATTATTAACTTTGAATTAAAAAAAAACTTTAGTAAAACTCCAGTTAAACCTAAGGATAGAGGGGGAGAATAGATAAAAACATAATCGAATTTTTTGAAATAAAAAATTGCCCAAAAAAAATAAATTATAGGAGCAATTAATGAAAAAAACCCCCTTAGTAAATAGGCTGAAGATTTTTGAAAAGGTATATATATTCTTTTGGTAATTACATTCTTATCCAAAATTCTTTTTGAATCTGGAGGTTTTCTATCTGAGTGAGAAGTCAAAACAAAAACTTCAAATTTTTTCTTTATTAAGTACTCACTTAAATCTGTCATTAAATTGGCAGCTGATCCAATAGAAGGAAAAAACTGGTCACTGATAATGAGGATTTTTTTCTTACTCACTTAGTATCTATGTAGATATTTTTTCAAATAAACTCAAAGTTAAATCCATAGTTTCTAACTCATCTAAAAGATTTTCTTTGAAGTCAATTTTGTTTGCATTGAATAAAAAGTGATTTATTTGATTTTGAAAACCAAGGTCATAGCTATATTTTTTTTTATTAGATTTTTTTTCAAAAGATTCAATTAATTTAAAATCTACTACCCTAATAAGTTTTCCATTTTGGATCACCTCAAAAATTTCACGCGGAGCACTTCTAGAACCCTCAGAAAAATACATCAGGCTCGATACTGATCCATCATCGTGAGAGAAAGTTGAGGAAAAATTTTCAAATTTGACTTCTGAAGAGCCCAAACCATTTGCGGAAATTTTGTTTATTTTTGATTTAGAGATGAACTTAATCATGTCTATAAAATGAGAACACTCAGAAATGATTCTGTTGCCGCCCTCCTCTTTGGAGTATAGCCAATGATCTTTATCTATTTTTCCAGCATTAATGGATACATTTATCATCATTGGAGATTGGTAATCTATTTTTTTTATTAACTCTTTTATTATTTGAGAATATCTTCGATTGTGCCCAACAAGTATTAGAGGTAGTTGATTTATTTCGTTAATTAATTTTTTGATTTCGTCTAACTCTTTTCTTGAGGTACATAATGGCTTTTCTATTAGAAGATGCTTTTTAGATAATATTGATTTCTTTATTGTTTCCAAGTGGTCAGAATGTCTTTCCAATGAAATAACATGAGTTATTTCTTCATCACTAAAAATATCTTCTTTATTAGTTGAGCAATTATTAAAAGAAAACTTCTTAGATATATGATTTGCTTTTACAGAAGTTTTGGAAACTAGAGTCTTTAGTCCGACTCCTTTTATTTTTTTTAAAGCTGGTAAAAAAGTCATAACTGCATGATTTCCAGCTCCAATAACTCCTAAATTAGTTTCCTGTTTTGAAAAAATA
>MDSV01147279.1_pt1 | contig 15207 bp, 16 predicted proteins | sample 810851 | NCBI WGS metagenome assembly MDSV01 (sample SAMN05326640, study PRJNA326480) | marine metagenome | isolation source: seawater | place: Atlantic Ocean: North East | collected 2012
ATTTTTGTTAATATATTTGATAATTCGTTTACAGATAGTTTATTTCCACCATATGCTTTATCAATTAAAAAACTAAAAAATCCGTTTTTTGCCAAATATTCAACCCAGTAGTTATTATTGTCATTGGGATATACTTTTGAAAAAGTGTCAAAATTTGTTAATAAATCATTTAATTTAGATTCTGGAAATTTGTTCACTTTGAACGGTTTTTGTGGAAATTTTATTTTCCCTTCAAGAATTTGTCTGTCAATGTGCGTATTACCACTTTTCAGAGCAATTAATTCAGTGTCCGATATTCTCGGAATCATTTTTTTAACTTGCCTAAAAAATGTTTTATACATATTTAAAATAAACATGTATAAAAAAAATAAGATTTTTATGTATTTCTCAATTGTGTTCTTGTATGATTAAATAATTTACTTTTTCCAATATTTGATAATTCAACATCATTTGCAGTCGTTTCTATGGATGGTTTCTTAAAAAGTAAAGGGTGAGTTTGTTTAGATGGTCTGTAAACAATTTCTGTTTTATACAAATCACTTTGACTGGAAGGTATATATGCATTTTGATGAGCTCCTTTTTGCAATGCATATTGTTGGTTTCTTAATTCAGATTCTAAATCAACATTGCTAAAATATCCAGATACAGGTGCTTTATCAGAGCCTGGATTAAAGTTATTTTTTATTTCATAAGAAGAAAACTTATTAGCCTCAACCTTTGAATGGGGGTGTTTATCTAAAACAGAGAATTTTGTATATTTTGTTTGCACAGGTCTAACATCAATGTTTGGAGCCAATGCTGAATCGGGAAATTGTCTTTCAACAAATCTTGAATTTAATTCATCTACTCTTTCGTTTTGACCAAATATGACACCTTCATGTACTCCTAATAATTTTTGACTTTCATTAAGATTCATTATATAAATTATATAGTATGTCTATATTATATTTATTCCATATTTCCTATTGTATCATAAACCGTTGATTATAATTTACAAATCTTTTTTCAATATCCGAGAAACCAACTAATTGTCCAGCAAAAATTTCCTTATAATAATAAAAACGATAAGGTATTTGCAATCTTTTCCAAATCTGATCATTCATGTATTGGTCAGGATGTCCCCCATTTTTCATTTTATCAAGACCTTCTTGTAATGTATCAGTCAGGATATCTATCATATGTTTCTTAAATAAATAAGCCGTCGCAGTTTGATTGTTTTTTATTCCAATATATCCATTCGGTAAATCCTCATTTGGTATATTGTCTCCTCTTGGTGTTAACGTTAATACATCCCAATTAGCAGTCAAATCTATGGTATTTACCATGTTATTGAATTTTTCTTCATCAATTATAATCAAATCATCTTCGCAAATCATAAATACTTCTCCATCAAGTTCTTTACACTTTTTTATTGCTTCTATATGAGAATTGCAACATCCCAGATATCCATTCGGGTTTTCAATTCCAGAAAAACGCTCAACACCCTTAAAAAACGAATGTTTACTTTTAAGATTTTCAAAATGATGTTTTCTATCCGGACGTTTATCAAGATTTATGTAAAATCCTTTCACAATATTATCCATAATATTTTGAATAATAAACATTTTTTATATTGTTTCCTAAATTCAATATAAAATTATATTCTTTTATAAAGTATAAATGAAGTCAGAATTCGTTTTACTTATACTTAACTGTTATAAATACCGTGAAAAAGCAATAAAACAAAAAAATACATGGCTTAAAACTCTTCCTGAAAATGTTGTATATTTTCATCTGATTGGTGATAAAGAAAAATGTAAAGGTAATGGCTATTTATTTGATCATCAAGAAAACGTATTATATGTTAATACAAAAGATGATTACAATTCTTTACCATCTAAGGTTGTGAATGGATTATTAGCTGTAGACGAAACGTATGAATATAAATATATTTTTAAAACAGACGATGACCAAGTGTTAATTCAAGAAGAATTTTTTAGCAAATTACCAAATTATTTATTAAATCATCCAAAACATAATTATGGTGGTTTTGTAGTGAAAGTAAATGACCACATTAGCACATACTATACGGTGCATGACTGTCTACCACGAGATTTATTTTTAGAAAAGTGCATGTATTGTAATGGAAGATTCTATTTTTTATCAAATGATGCAGCAAAATCTTTAATTGAAAAAAAAGAAGAAATAAGTAACTGTATAATAGAAGATCATGCTATAGGATTATATTTACACAAATCTTTTAAAAAGGATATGTTGAATTTTGATACAAGAAATGTATTTTTTGATAATACATAATTATATACTTTTTTAACCAAATATTTAAATTTATTCTAATTAATATACTTATCCTTTGCATATTGATAAAGTAGAATATCGTATTTATTATGTTCTTCAATTAATTTACGGTCTTCTTCTGAAATAACTTTTGAATAATTAAATTTCCTTTCGTTAGGTATTTCTTTTAAATGGATATCATATTCGTTTTTAAAAAAATTATGTATGTCTTCTTCTAATTTATCAAAAAAAAGTATATGTTTAAAATTATTTAAATTGTTTTTTGCAGTTTCAAAAATTTCTTCATTTACTAAGTTAAAATCTTTATTTTTTGCAATATCTACACAATTAATGCCTGCAATATATAAAGTTACTTGATTGTTGACTTCCCAGCAATTTTCCAAAAATAGTCTGTAGTTATCACTATATTCACCATGTGGATAATTTCTTCCCTCCCGTTTAACCATGTTATAATATGATACAACCCTGTCTATTGGATTTCTTAGTATAGTTAAATAATTAAAATCTGAAGGTGGACATAATATACTTATAGGGTAATGTGCAGGTTTGTGAATTTGGCCAATTTCATTATTTTTGAACAATTTAAATAATGTTGTTCCTCCTGACTTGGGAATATGAATAAAACATAATTTATCTTTATCAAATGTATAATTATTTGAATGATTCATTATAATTATACATTGTAAATTGCTATTTATACTTTTTATTGTGTTTTAAATAAATAGTCATTATGTGTTTCATCCCAATTTGGACAATCTTTCAAGTTATAATTTGAAAAATTACAAATTAATTCATAATTATGTTTTTGCATATATTCGCATGTTTGTTCAAGATTCTCTTTATAGATTTCAATTAATATGTATAATGGACGATGTTTAAATAGATTTATACCTTGTAAAACATTTAATTCATAACCTTCAACATCTAATGATAAAAAATCTATATTATTTACATTATTTTCATTTAAAATATTTTCTAAAGTGGTTACTTGTATTTTTGTAGATGAATTATCAAATCCTTTTTGTCTTATTCCGTCAATAGAAGCCATAAGTGAATTTTCACCAAAATTTCCATGTGCTATATTACCTTGATAATCCTTAGATACACAACCTTTATTTACACATATTGCTTTGGGGCGATTCTTTAAACATAATTTGTATCCTTTATAAGAAGGTTCAATTAAAATCCCTTTCCAATCACGGTAAAATTCAAAAAATGCTGTATTACTTTGTGTTAATCCATCGTTTGCTCCTAATTCAATATAAAACCCATTCCTTTTTTTATTAAAAATTTTATCTAACGTTTTATCAAAATATTCTTTTTTAGAATTACAAGATGAATATGATAGCTCATTCATATTAAGTAAAACACGAATTATATTTATATTTAAACAATATAAATATATTTAAATTTTTAATTGAAATTAACGGAGTTGAAGCCCTTATTTAAAAACATACCTAATGGACACCAATTTGGATTTATATTTGGAAAATATACATTTGAAAAAAACCCAATATATCCAATTATCGCAGAAAATGTGCCATGTGATAGTATAATATTTTTACAAGTGCTACCAAATTGAATAGTTTTAATTGGGTCTTCTTTAAAAAATATAATATTTGGATATAAATTTTTTAATTTTTTAATTAAATCATCATTAAAATTATCAGTTCCGATATATATATTATCATACTTTATTAGATTAAGACAATGAATATAATAATCTATTCCAGGGTTAAATTTACTAACATCCGTTAACCTTATGTGTATAAATATGTCATTATTATTATTATATCTTTCTCTATAATTATTTTTGTTTATTATGTTGTCCTTGTTATCTTTTAAATGATTAAAAAGAATAGTGGTTATTTCTTCGTCTTGGAAAAAACCATTCATAAGGTCAAAATTTTTGTTATTTTTTACATCATTTTTAAGATAATGCATATAATTATTATCATTTATAGCAATAGTTTCGTCATATTTTTGATTACCAATAAACAGTTTTATTCCTAATTTATTATTAATATTATCAAAATTAGAATATTCTACATATAAATCATATTTTTTAGCAAGCAAACTCAAAGATAAATTCCTGATAATTTGATTACATAATCTTCCTTTATCAGCACGATCAAAGGTTTTAGACATATACATAAATATACTTGTTTTATTTAAATATGTTTAGAGATACAATAGAATTAGTTAGAATGCTTATAATTATCAAATAATATAAATAGTAATTTAAAACACAATATATATTATGGAGATTGTATTAGTTTGTTTGAATAATTTTCAAGAATATATCTTAATAAACATAAAAAATTTACTACGGTTTCAAAATAATAACATAACAGTAATAACTGATAGAAAATTTTTTATTAATTTCTTAGATTTTAAGGTACTTCTTATAGCAGTTGAAGATTTACAAAACGATTATAATACATATATTCAAAAATTAAATAATACATTTAGAAATGGATTTTGGGAATTAACTTCTTATCGGTTTGAAGTATTATATTCATATATGAAAAAATATAATAAACAAGATGTTATACACATTGAAAACGATGTTATGATATTCAAAAATATGTATACAATAAATTTTCATAACAAAGATAAAATATTATTAACTATGGATTCACAAAATAGATGTATACCTGGTATTATGTTTATTCCAAATTATTTATTATTAGAAAAATGTTTGCAAAGTTTTCAAAAAGGTTTGAATGATATGCAAAACTGGGCAATTTGCTACTATAATTTAAATTCTATTATAGATACTTTACCTATTTTTAATGAACTAACAAATACTCCAGTTCATTATATGATAAGTAAAAATTTTAAACATTATAATGCAATATTTGATGCAGCAGCCATTGGTCAATATTTGGGAGGTATTGACCCAAGAAACATTCCTGGTAAAAATACTATAGGATTTATTAATGAAACGTGTATAATAGATTATTCAAAATTTAATATACATTGGGCTACAGATGAAAATTATTTGAAGATCCCAGTAATTACAATAAATAATGAAACAATACCTATAGTTAATTTACACATTCATAGTAAAAATTTAAAAGACTTTTATGAAATATAAAATTATGATATTAATAATATAAATAATATAAACAAATATACATTAAAAATATAATGTCTGAAAAAAAACTTTACGACTTATTTAATAATCACTTTTTTAAAAAACCAAATAACACAGGACATGAAGGATTAGCTAATTATGCTGATTCTTCGTTGGTTCCTGGTGGCGACGATGGTGAATTTTATACACATATAAATTACCATACTATGTATCAATCTTTATTAGAACTTATAAAAAATGAAAAAGACAATTACTTTTTTGTTGAAACTGGTTGTGCTGCACATGGCACTAAATCTACTATTTTATGGGATAAATTTGTAAATCTATTTGGTGGTATTGTATATTCAGTTGATTTAGACCAAAAATCTGTTAATATAACCCAAAGTCTGGTTTCTAAAAAAACAACAGTATTTTGTATGAATTCACTTGAATTGTTGCCTAAAATAGATGAACGAGTTGATTTTTTATATCTTGATTCCTATGATGTAGATTTTTTAAATCCAAGTCCATCAGCTGAGCACCATTTAAAAGAATTTAACCTTATTAAACATCTTTTAAAACCTGGCAGCGTTGTTCTTATAGATGATACACCATGTAGTCCTGAATGGTTAGATGGAGGTGTAAAAAGTCCTATATATGAAAAACTAAAAAAACAGTTTGATCCAAATATGTGTGGTAAAGGTTCTCTTGTTAACTTAGAACTTGAAAAAATGGGTGCAAAAAAAATAATGCATCAATACCAAACTCTATGGGTCATTTAATAAAATAATATAAATATTTACTTTTCTATAAATTTCTTTTGTTTGCTTCTGTAATTTCTTTATTTGCTTCTTTATAAAAATTGTCCATCCGTAAAATTTCATTTTTATCTTCTGGATTATACCAACTTGACTGATATGCGTTATATTGGTATAAATCACTTGTTAGAACACAAATAGAATTATATTTTTCTTTTAACATTTTATTTAATTCTACATCTTGACCGTTTTTTTGATTTGGAAATTTGAATCCTTTTATAATATATTTTGCAAGAAAAGGCACACCATTATGCGGAGGACGTTTAAGTTTTATTGATTCATCATAAGTTGTATAATTTAAACTCTCTATGTTTATATTTGAAGTTGGGTCTATATCAAATCTCCAACCATGTAAAATATGAGGTGAATTTGATTTATTATGAAAATGCATCAATACTTCATTTCTTTTACAATGTGTATTATCATCACAATCTTGATATATAATTATATCACTACTACATAAATTATATGCTATTTCTCTATTTTTACCTGCATATTGAATATCATTAAATACTTTTATAATTAAATTTATATTGTTTTTGGCAACTATTTCTTCAATATCCTTTAAAATATTTGAATTATTCTCGTTATCTTTATATTCAGATATAATAATTATAATTTCATTTGGTTTTAATGTTTGATTTAATATATTATTTACTGCATTACTTAAATATTTAATATGTCTGCAAACAACTGGTATAGAATTTGTTATACTTTTACTCATATTAATATATATATATATATATATGAAATTTGATAGTATAATTAATGCTAAAGAAATTTATTTATATGCTGGAGATTTAAAACAATGGAATTGTGTTCCAGTTCAACAACGTTTTAGATTGACTAATAAAAATTGGATTGGTCTAACATTACCAAAATATGGTAAGAATGGTTATGGAACCGAAGATAATAATCACATATTATTTGATATTACAAAAAAAATGCCATTGAATGATAATACTGTAGATATATATCAATCAGAGGATGTGCATGAACATTTAGAATATGAAATATTGAAAGACCAAATTAATGAGGTTTATAGATGTTTAAAAAAAGGAGGATTGTTCAGATTGTCAATGCCTGATTATAACTGTGACATATTATATAACAGAACACAAAAAGATGAAGATGGTAAATTAATATTTGATATAGGTGGTGGTGGATATTATGATGAAAAAGAAAAAAAAGTAAAAGATAATGGGCATGTATGGTTTCCTACATATGAAAATGTAAAAACATTATTACAATCAACTAATTTTTCAAACGATAAGATAAATTTTTTACATTATTACGATGAAAATAAAAATCCTGTTACAAATCGTATAGATTATTCACTTGGATATATTTATAGAACACCAGATAATGACAGTCGTGTTAAACAACCGTATAGACCTATGTCCATCGTAGTAGATTGTTATAAATAAATATTTAAAAATAATAAATAGATACAAAGATTTATCTATTTATTATTTAATGATAATAACAGGAGAAAAAATACAAAATGAATGTGATTTATATATTGGTAGATTAGAAGATTTCCGTTTTAATCCTTTTATTAGAGACCAAAAAAACAAACAAGTTGCTATTGATAAGGTTGAAACATATGAATTGTTAAATAAAAATATAAATCTAATATTTTGTTATACTCATATCCTTGATATTGAAAAGAATAAATTAATACATATATTAAATTTAATTAAAACACCTTTTTGTTTAATTTTTCATAACTCGGATGGTGGTTTTAAACAACAGGATATGGATTTATTTAAAATAAAAAACTTGAAAAAAATATTTACTCAAAATCTTGAGATTGAACCTCAAGAAAACTTAATTCCTATTCCAATAGGCATTGCAAATAGAATGTGGCCTCATGGAAATATATGGATTTGGAATCTTGTTTTATCAAATTCACACTCCATTCTAAAGACAAACAATATATTTTTTAATTTTACAATTGGCACAAATATAACAAAAAGAACTAAGTGCTATGATATAATATCAAAAAAAGGTATTGAAAATTTGGGAAATAGAGATTATCAATCTTATTTATATTTATTATCATCATATAAATTTGCGATTTGTCCTGAAGGAAACGGATTAGACACTCACAGATTTTGGGAATGTCTGTATTTAAAGACGATACCTATTTGTTTAAAAAATCCAATTACAAAATATTATAGTAAACTTTTTCCAATTTATTTACTTGATGATTGGAATGATTTAGATTTGAACAAATTAAATCACTTCTATAACGAAAGTTTAAAAAAATGGGAAGGAAATAATTACAGAGATAATTTAAATTTTAATTATTTTATAAAAATATTTGCATAAATATTTAAAACGACAATTATTAATTAACGTTTAAAATACATAAACGTGACATATATTATACATTATAATGAATAATTTAGATTTATCAGTTTATTACATTACACACAAAAATGAATTTATGGGTGAGGGTGGACACGAAAAGTTATTAATTGGATTGAAGAAATACGTAACAAATATTAATGATACTGATTGTAAAATAGTTGGTATTGATGTTGGTTGTTGTATTGGTGAATATATACCTAATATTAATGCTATTTGTATGGAACAAAATAAAAAGATATTATGTTTTGAACCTAACCCACTAAATACATCAGAGATAGAAAAAAAAATAAAGCAAAATAGTAATATTAAATTATTTAAACATTGTATTTCAAATGAAACTACAACATCTTCTTTATATAATTGGCAAAATATGAATAATCAAGTAGGAAATGCACTTGCTGGACTAAAAAGTGGAGGTAATAAAATATGTGATATTGATGTAAAAAAATTAGATGACGTTTTAGATAATGAATTTAATGACGAAAATATTATCATTAAAATGATAAAAATAGATACTGAAGGTAATGATAGCAATGTAATTAAAGGATTGGAAAAATATTTACCAAAAACAAAATATATTATATTTGAGTGTAGCGATTGTTTAGATGATTTTAGAGGACCAGGAATAAAAAATCCTATGAAGGATATAGTAGATTTTTTATCAAAAAATGGATTTGATACATATAGAATAGGAACAAAGAAACTATTTAAAGTAAATGATGAGTATTGGAACCAAGTTTATGATGATTTAAAATTTTGGTCAAATTGTTTCTCGTTAAAGAAAGATGATAATTTAATACATAAATTAATAAATGAAAATTTTGATTACACATATTAATTATTTAAATATTGATATGTCATGTTCAACCATTTTTTTTACAAGTTCTTTAAATTCAACTTTTGGCTCCCATCCTAATTCATATTTTATTTTAAGAGAATTACCACACGTTTTTATTAAATCACATTTTCTATAAAAAATAGGGTTTATCTTCACCAATAATAATTTTTCATTATTATTTTGATAACAAAATGTTTCATTTATTTCGTTATCAGTATTATTTTCCCAATATCCATTTATTTTTATTGCTTTAAAAGATTCTTCAACAAATGTTTTTATTGTATGAGTCTTATTTGATGCTAAGACATATTCTTTTGGAACACCATTAAAATGTTTATCAAAAATATCTTGATTTAACATACGCCAAATACCGTCCATAAAATCTTCTGCATCACTCCAATCTCTTGAAGAATATAAATTACCTAATTCAATAGGTTTTATCTCTTTGTTATTTTTTATACAATAATTTATTTCTGCAACTTTTTTAGTAATTTTTCTTGTTACAAAATTATCATTACGTCTTATTCCTTCATGATTGAAAAGCCATCCTTGGATTACATACAATTTATAAGTTTCTCTATAAACATTTATTAATTGTCTTGATGATACCTTACTTGAAGCATAAGGACTTAATGGTTTTAATGGGTGCATTTCATCTTGAGGACAATATATTATATTTCCAAATTCTTCACTTGAACCTGCATTATAAAATCTACTTGTCGGACAGTATTTAATCATTGCTTCCATTATATCTATAATAGGTAATGTATTTATTTTTGTAGTTTCTTTTGGACAATCCCAACTGGTTGCTACATTACTTTGTGCAGCAAAATTAATTATATATTCTGGTTTTATTTCTTCAATTACTTTGTAAATACATTCTGTATTCAATTGCATTTCAACAATATTAAATTTATTATTTTTAATATGAGAGACATTATCCATATTTGATGTTAATTTGGATCTAACAGTTCCAAAAATTTCAATATTTTCATTTTTCAATATATAATCTGACATTAAACTACCATCTTGTCCATTTACGCCTATTATTAGTATTTTTTTCATAATAAACATATATATCTATAATTTTATATATGTTTATAAGTTTATAAGTTTATTCATATGGTGGTACTGTTTTTCCAGGTCTCATATACCAATGAACGCTTACAAAATCAAACTGTTGAGCATACGCAGGATTAAATGTTCCGGTATTATGCCATTTTAAGGTTCTGGTTTCCATAGTATCCTTGTGATAAACATACAAATAAGTAAAATATAATTCATTCTCTGCTGCTCCACTATACATAAATTGTTTCACATCAATAGCATCTAAATATAATTTCCAAAATGGTTTCTCGTTATTAAAATTATTTTCTATTCTTTTAAACATTTCATTTAAAATTTCTGTATTAAACATTGTATGATGAGCTATACCTGACAAAGGATGTATTTTAAATAAGGTTTTATCTAATCTATTCATATGTTCAAAATATACAGAATTATTTTCGGTTCCAGTTGTATGTATAGTCTTTCCGTCTTCAGTAATAAATCGTGTTGGTCTTAAAAAATGTGTATCACAATCAATTACTAAATATCTATTTAATAAATCTGATATAACATTTCCAGCATACATTTTTAATAATTGTTGTAAATACCAACCATTTCTCCATCTCGCTCCAAATTGGTTAGAAATATCATCTATTGAAAACGGAAATATACGTTCATCTATCGTAATTGCACCCTCAATATTAATCGTAGGATCTGCGCATATTAAATATATTTTTCTATGATCAAGTACATTTTTTTTAGCATACGGTAACATATGTTCTACTATTTCATTATCATTTGGTCCTACCAATATTACTATATCAAAGAGATTTTTACTCATTATTACTTGACTATGATTTTTTTTTTAAATTGTTTTTATATCAAACAAGATAAATATTCTATTTAAAAATTGATTTTAAATAACATAAAAAAACTCATTTCATATATTATTCATATTTATAATAATGGTTCTTATTTGCGATAGTCCATACCCTCAAGATAATTCTTTTCAATCACATTTTGAACAATACCCATTTCCATTGAGTGATTTTCAAAAATATGCTATACAAGGAATTGTTGAAGAAAACCACGTTTTAGTTACTGCTCATACCGGTTCAGGAAAAACATTACCTGCAGAATTTGCTATTCAATATTTTGCTCCTAAAGGAAAAAAGGTTATTTACACCAGTCCTATCAAAGCACTCTCTAATCAAAAATTCCACGATTTTACACAAAAGTTTCCATCCATTTCTTTTGGATTGTTTACAGGTGATATCAAAACAAATCCGGATGCTGATGTATTGATTATGACCACTGAAATTCTTATGAATTATTTGTTTAATCTCAGTAAAAAAGAGTCTACATCCACTGCTCTACAATTTGAAATTGACATTCAAAATGACTTGGCTTGTGTTGTTTTTGATGAAGTCCATTATATTAACGACAAAGACAGAGGACAAGTTTGGGAAAAGACAATTATGATGTTACCTCAACATGTTCAAATGGTCATGTTATCCGCAACAATTGATAATCCAAAAGGATTTGCTGAATGGTGCGAAAATATACATGAAAATAATTCTAAAAAAGTATATCTATCATATACTTACGAAAGAGTTGTTCCTTTAACCCATTACGGTTTTGTTACCAACACAGAGTCTGTATTTAAATACGTAAAAGATAAAACTGTTCAAAAGGAAATCAAAGATAACACAAATAAGCTTGTTCTATTAAAAGATTCAAAAGGAATTTTTCATGAGCCAGGATACGTTACTATTACAAAGTTAGAAAAACTATTCAAAAATAATAATCAGTTTATAAAAAGAAAACATGTTCTCAATCAGCTGGCTAAATTCTTAAGAGATAAGGATATGTTACCAGCCATTGCATTTATATTTTCAAGAAAACTTGTTGAAAGTTGTGCTCATGATATTACAATTCCATTGCTTGAATTTGATAGTAAAATTCCATATAATGTTGCAAGAGAATGTGAATATATTGTTAGAAAGTTACCAAACTATCAAGAATATTTGGATTTACCCGAATATCAATCACTTGTCTCTTTGCTTGAAAAAGGAATTGGAATCCATCATTCTGGAATGATACCCGTTTTAAGAGAAATTGTAGAACTTATGATATCTAAAAAATATATAAAACTTCTTTTTGCAACAGAATCATTTGCTATTGGTTTGGATTGTCCTATTAAAACTGCTATTTTCACCAATGTTACAAAATTTGATGGAAATGGCGAAAGATATTTACATTCTCACGAATATACACAAATGGCAGGAAGAGCTGGTAGAAGGGGTATTGATAAAATTGGTAATGTTGTTCACTGTAATAATTTATTTTCAACCCCCAGTAAAAATGAATATATTAAAATACTAAACGGAAACCCACAAAAACTTATATCCAAATTTTATATTTCGTATTCGTTAGTTTTAAATGTGTTAAAAAGTGGTCCACAAAATCACGAAACGATTTCTTCGTTTTGCGCAAAAAGTATGATAAAAAATGACATTGATAATTCTATTCGTAATTTGGAAGATGAACTGGAATCATTAAACAATGATATAAAAAATTATAATACGAACACTAAGACTCCTGAAGAAATTATGACTATTTATAATGAACATGTATTTACCATTGAAAATAAATCAAACAATCAGCGAAAAAAAGCAGAAAAAGAAATTAGAAAACTCAAAGAACAACACAAATATATTGACGAAGATTGTAAACAACTTGAAAAATTATTTGAAATGAAAAGTTTATTAAAAAAGAAAGAGAAAGAATTGTCAGAATTACACTCTTATTTTCAATTTCAAACATCAAAAATTCAATCATTACTTATTGATGACATGTTTATAGAAAAAGACCAGGAAATGTTTTCTCTTACTCAAAATGGTAGTATTGCCTCTAATATAGCTGAAGTTCACCCCATTATCATGACAAGATTGCTTGAGCATTGGGATTACTTTAAAGATTTTACTTCTATTCAAATTACGGGGTTATTATCGTGTTTTACGGATATTAAACTTCCTCACGATGAAAGATGCATTGTCCCTAGCTGTGAAGATAGTTTTATTAATGACAAGATATATGATTTAGTTAATTTATATGAAGGGTATGCAAACCTTGAAACTACAAAACAGATAGAATCTGGAATTAGATATGAAGATGCTTTACAGTTTGATTTAATTGATATTTCTATGAAATGGTGTTTATGTGAAGATGAGTTAGATTGTAGAAAATTCATTGAAAATGAAGTGAAAGATTGGAACATTTCAATCGGTGACTTTACAAAAGCTATGTTAAAAATTGTTACTATAGCAAAAGAATTAGTAAATATATTTGAAACTGAACCAACACTTTTAAATCATGTAGAATCTTTACAAAAATTATCAAAAATAGAGGAAATGGTGTTAAAATATGTTATGACATCTCAAAGTCTTTATGTTTAATAAAAATATAATTTAATCTTTTTTATTATTATATATATATGTCTCTTCTCCCTCATTGTGAAGTATGTGATTTTGCAAGACTTACAATTTTAGTTTACGAATATGGTAAATCATTTACCATTGATAAAGACAAAACTATTGAAGGCTTTGTATCGGATTTAAATGAAGACAAACCTTTAATTGAAAACGAATTTAGATTAAATGTTATTAAAGAATTATCAAAAACATCACCACATGGAAAAGTACATAAATTCTACAGTGTTGAGTCTACTGACCTACAAGCTGGTATAACAATAAGTGAATCACATAAGAGAATTAGTGTAGTATTTAGAGGCAGTGAATCTAAACATGATTGGTATTATGATTTATCTTTATTCAAAACAAAATTACACGATGATGTTTATGTTCATGGTGGATTCTATAAACAGTTACATAATGAAAATATGTTTGAAAATATTAAAAATGATTTACTTGAACTTTTAAATGAAAATCCTGAGTATAGTATATTTATTACTGGACATAGTCTTGGTGCTGCTTTATCTACATTATTTGGTTACGAACTTTCAAGAGATATTGAAAATGAAGTAACTGTAGTTTCTTTTGCAAGTCCCAGAGTAGGAAACCCTGCATTTAGGCGTGAATTTGATAATAAAAAAAACTTAACACATTACCGTATATCTAATGACCGAGATGTAATTACTGCAGCTCCCATGATAAATTTTCAACATGTTGGCACAAATATTTCATTAAGTGATGAAAAATACGAGGTTTTTTATAATTATGCATATAATCCTTGGTGGAAATTTTCACTTTTTCATTGCTGGAAAGTTAGTGACCACTACATGGATGTTTATTATAACAGGTTGTTAAAACATAATTGGGATCAAATAAATATATAAAAAATATATATAAAATTTATATTCATTTTATATATACAAATGGATTGGTTCCAAAGAACATTTTTCAAAAAAACTTATCCTGAAAAGGTAGAAAATGAACAAGAAACAAAAGCAAAAGAAGATGCAAAAGTCGCATGGAAATATTACAAATCCGAATGGCACTTTGAAGAGAAACTTGTCAAGGAAGCTGAAGAACTTGCATTAAAAAAGGCCGAGGAAGATAAACTTGCCAAGGAAGCTGAAGAACTTGCATTAAAAAAGGCCGAGGAAGATAAACTTGCTAAGGAAGCTGAAGAACTTGCATTAAAAAAGGCTGAAGAAGAAGAACTCGCATTAAAAAAGGCCGAGGAGGAAAAACTTGCTAAGGAAGCTGAAGAACTCGCATTAAAAAAGGCCG
>MDSV01081898.1_pt1 | contig 15200 bp, 18 predicted proteins | sample 810851 | NCBI WGS metagenome assembly MDSV01 (sample SAMN05326640, study PRJNA326480) | marine metagenome | isolation source: seawater | place: Atlantic Ocean: North East | collected 2012
AAATGTATTGCGTGGTATAACTAACGCACCACTGTATCTATTGAGGTGTACTATATGGTATTGATTCTTCCAGTCTCTATTGATTAACTCAAAGGTTCTCTCTCCCTGTACCACTCTGTTACAGTCGTCTTGAAAACTATGAATGTAGAACTGTTTACCACCTACACAGTCTGGTGGAGGTGATACAGCAGGACCTGTATGTACTACAAGGTCACTAGCATTTGATTCCTCTACAGATATATCATAAAAAATAACATCGTCTGTTTCTCTAAACACACGGTGTTCATTAAAACTAATATCACTCATTGAAATACTTTTCTATTACATCAATACGTTCTTGTTCTTTAGCAATGACGTCCATTTGATCTTGAATAGCACCTAGAACATCAGGATGCTCTCCAATACCCACAGGGTTAGAAAGATAAACTTCTATGTTCATCTTTGCTTTTTTAATACTACCAATAGATAGTGCTTTAAGTGCTTCTAAGATTTCTCTTCTCATGATTTTAATTGTAAATATTAGTCGAAGTCTATTCCAACTTCATCTGTTACTTCTCTATCTAGATCTGGTAGATGTGTTTCAACCCAATGATCTTTATTCTCAATACCTGCAGCATTGACGTAGTTCATAATGTGTTGATCTACCTGTTTATATAGATCGTGTAAATTTAAGTCCATGCGTACATCATGTGCTATCTCTGAGACTTGTTGTTCAGTTAAACAATGATCAGGATGCAATAGATCACAGCAGGGAATTCTTTTTTCTATCAACTCGTTAAGGTTGATATTAATTTCGTAGTCTTGATGTACAGTCATTTTCTTACTATTAGATTGTCGTCTTCGTCATCATCTTTTCTTTTAAAGACTAATAACTCAGTTCCATTTTCAACTTCGGACATCTCTGGATGTATACCTTTACGAGATGGTCGGTCTACATACTTGTCCATCTCTTTAAAGACGACACCCATAGACCTCCACATAAAAGCAAATGCAGCACCTGCAGTTAAGGCAAACCCAATACCAAAAATGAATATTGTTATATCATTCATCGTTTAACTATTGTTTTTAACTTATCCAGTACATCACCCTCTACTCTATCCACAATCTTATCGAGTACATCAATATCAATGTGCATGAAAGGAGGAATGATTCCTAATAATCTTAGCAGACCATCTACAAATAATGCAAGTGCTGTAAACCCTAGGATCATACTAATTACAGTAGCGTCTCTGTTGTGCTTTCTCATTGACTCTTCATCAATGCGTTTTGCTTCTGCTAATGTTTCTTGAAGTAATTTTTCTACTTCCTGTTTAGTATAAAAACTTCCTACGACTGGAAGTTTTAAGAAAGGTTTTAAATTTATTTCTGGTTTGATATCTGATAGTGGTAGATTAGTCATCGTGATCGTCCCATGGGTCTGCTAGGTCTTTATTTGCAAAGAATCCTTTATACACTCCAAACGCTGCTAACAGTATAGTAATAACTAATAGTGATATACCTAATGTTAAATTAGGATCAGCATTATAGTGTGGGATTATTGCGTTGCACTTAGTCCAAGTCCCAGGAAGGGTATAGACTGGTGGGCAACTTGCTAGAATCATCATTAGATAAGTTTTGATCATGATATGTTTTCAGTTTGTGAATCAAATCATCATATTGTTCCCACATCCATTCACTACCTGTTTGATCCTGATAGGTTCTGCAAGCAGTAATTAGACGTAGTATATCGTTAGTGTTAAGACGCATTCAACTCAAAACTTTCTTTAATTATAGTCAATTAAACACAAAAAGTCAAATTAGTCAGCAATTCCAAGCACGAAGTGACTTATTAATTCTTGAATCTGGATCAGATGCTGTTTTCTTAGAAGTTAATTTCTTTTTCATACCCTTCATTCTCGCACAAAAGCTCGCTCTGCGAGGGTTCCCAACTTTCTTTGAAGGTGCTTTAAGATCGCTGCCTGGATTTTCTCTCTCATAACTTTTTCGTCCTTTTTCATTCAAACCCCCAGACTTATTTTTACCTGCTTTCTTTGTCCATGCAGCTTCAGTTAGGTTTTTAAGTTCTGAGTATGACTTCATGAGAACACAGTATTTTAATTATTTAGCATCTAACTTACTTGTATTTCTATCAAAACCTCCATGCATGTTTTCCCATTCTTTATAAGGAGACTTATGTAAATTCATTGCTGCACATACACGTCTACCTTCTGTTGGTTTTACTCGGTGTTCTAAAATACCAGGGAACACTACAAGCATTCCCTCTTCTGGTTGTAGATTTAGTCTATCTTCAAAACATAAAGGTGATGCATTTTCCTCAACTTCTATGTAATAAACTGCTGCCCAGTCTGCTGGATAGTGCCCATGTTTTCTAGCATGATTTCCTTTACTGTATTCTGCAATCCAAAAGTTATCAACCAAAAATGGAATTTGTAAATCATTCTGGTAGTAACTAGATAATTTTTTTGCTACGTCTAAAGAAAAATCAAGAAGTTCACTTACTATAGGTTCTGGACATTCTATATGCATATCAAAACTACTTCTCCAATCTGTTTTTAGATTAGACATTTTAGTTCCAAGATACTTATGCCTGTGTCTTTCAATATATTCTTTTAGTTCTTGATTGACTCTTTTAAAATCAGGAATTGTGATAGTAAATACAGGACAAGGTTTATCTACTTTTTGAATTTTAATTGGTTGTTTTCCTGGAGTATCCAGACTGCGACTCACGTTTCTAATATAAGATGGTCCGTTCACCGTTTGCCTCCACCCATTTCTTTGAGCATTTTCTGTAGTTCAGTTGTGCTACCAACAAACATAGCATTGTTAGTAACATTTTTAGGACCTGTCTGTTCTTCGTCTAGGTCTTTCATTTTCTTGTGAAGATCTTGTAATTTCTCAGACATGTCTGCAACATGCTTCATTGCTGCTACAGCAACTTCATATGCTCTTGGATGCCCACTTTCCTGCGCAACCTCCAAGGCACCTCTGACTGCCTCCTGACCCTGATCTATGAGAGAGTACAACTCTCCACGAGTATATTCATAGTCTTTAATACGATCATCACCTGTTGGTAAACTAGGTTTACTAGGTTTGATTTCTGTAGACTCAACTTCGATGTCGAGCATCTCTTCCATGTTTTCTTCTAAACTACTCATAAGATATCAAATCCACTATTGAATCCAAAGTCATCATCAGGTGTTACTAGTATATCATCATTAGCATCAACTTGTCCATCTTGGTTTTTGTCTGTCTTTGCTTTTGGAGAGTATGATAGTTGTGCAGCTCTGCGACCAACTGCTTGATCTCCAACAGTTTCGATAACTTTTGCAGTCCTGATAATATCTGCCTTGCTGTAAGGACCATATAGATATGTCTTTGCAGAGAATTGTAATGTATATGTTACAAGTCTTCTATTTAAGAAACTCTCGTCCCACTCATCATCTAGGTTTACAGAGTTAAGTGTGATAGCAACATCCCTTTTCTCATCCATATCTGGAATCATCTTCAATGTAATATTAAAAGATGGTTGGAAGAACGGAAGAATTTGTTCTAAGATTTGTAAACCTGTGTCTTGATCCTTTGCTAGAATACCTAATTCAAAATTTATTGTGTATGGGACAGGAAGATACTGTACTCTTACCTCACTACCACTTGTTGCAATGACGTTCTTATATTTTTGAACAGGAGATGTTTTCCTACCAGAATCATATGAGATACCACTCATCTCAAAATACATTCTAGGCATTGTGATTGCTACCTTCTGTGTAGAAGGGTTCTCAAACAATCTGTATAAAAACTTTTGCTTTGGTCCATACGCCAAGGCTACTTTTTCCGTCTCAATAACCTCGCCTGTCTCTGGATCTCTTGTCTTTACGTCAATGTTATTGAAGAGTGTTCCAAAACCGATTACTGTTCTTCGGATTGTTTCGTTGTAAAAATGTGATCCTAACATCAGAAACTACCTGTAAAATTACCAAACTCACCAAAAGGATTACCTTCAGAGAAATCAATTATATCATCTGCTCCGTCTTCAATCGCTTTATTAGCGTCATACTCAGAGTTAGCATTATCTATTGAACTGAATGATCCTAATGTATATAGCGCACCAGAAACAGTACCGTTTATAAGGTCACCATCACGGAAATCTCCAGACCTATTCATCAACTCTAGAGTTAAATTGCTACCATTCCATCCACCAACTTCACCAATACTATCTGTAGCAAGGTCATATAGTTTTGCTCTTTGACCACTAGTATCTGTAATTTCATATGCATTGATACAATATCTGTTATTAGCAGAATCGTAGTAGAAGTGACCCTTAGTTGTAGTTGCAGTCGTTCCGTTATATGTGTAACGATACTTTAATCTCTCATCTTCAAAGTCCCAATAAAAATACTTGACTTGAGTTGTAGTTGCAAATGTAGGATCAAATGTCGCACTGTAATCCACATAGATTTTACCCAATCCATCAGAAGACCAAGATCTATTACCACCCTGATCATTAAAGTTTCCTGCTACAACATGTTCTCTCGCAATAAAATCTTTAGCAATCTGTGGTCCATCGATTGTAACTGTAGGTGCAGTTACATATCCACTACCAGCATCTGTAATAGTAATAGCATTTACAACACCATTGTAGATGGTAGCTGTAGCAGTAGCACGTACATCACCGTTAGCAACATCGGGTGGATCTGATATTGTAAGTACTGGTGCAGTCATATAACCAGAACCACCAGAACCTATGATAATATTGTTGACTCCACCTTGGTCAATTGTAGTAGTAGCAGTAGCAGTTGATTGTAAATTGCTAAGGTTCAATGTAGTCATTACAGAATGATCTAATTCAATCTGATCAATCTCTGCAATACCAGTATCAAACTCATCATCACCCTGCTCGTATATCTCAGCAGTGATTGTATAAAAATAAAGGTCTCCTAATGGGTAGAATGGTACCTCTCTTTCTACAAATTTAATTTCGTATGCATTACCAGTCAGAGGATAGTAAATTAAATCTCCTTCATTAGGTCTCTGTGTAATAGTAAGATTTAAAGCAGGGACTAGAGACTGTTCCCATCTTCTTCTAGACATAACAAATTGAATCTCATCACTAATCCTTACACCAAACTTACTAACAAAATCTACAGGAGATCCAAATCCCTCAACATTCAATAGTAACATCTCAATCATATAAGATTGATTAAACTCTGAGTAAACAACCTCACCCAAAGTCTTATCCCTCAGCATAGTTCTAGGGATATAATAAACATCTGCACCAAACAATTTGATTTGTTCATCAACCAAATCTTGTACTAAATTCTGTTCGGTAGTCTTACCACCGTGCTGAGGAAAGTAAACCTTTTTCATCCGATCATATCAAGTGGTGGTAGTTCGTATGTGCTTAGAGAAGCATCCATTAGTGCTTTTATCTCACTCATAGCGTCGTCATATAATTGTCTTCCGTTCATGGATACTCCACCTGGAAGTGTTACACCATTGAACTTGATTAAGTTTTGTCCCCAAGATCTTTTCATAAGAGCAGTAGCATATTTTTTAACAAACACGTCATTAAAAACTTCTGTATATGTGGAGGGATCTAGAGCTCTATAACATTCAATAAGCAACCATTGGTCTTTAGTTACTCTATCTGGATCAATATCAATATACAAACGATTGCCTCTGCAATTGAATCTAAATCCAACCAATGAACCAGTATTGATAATCATATCAATAGTTTCAAAGTGTTGCTTTACCATGTAGTAGTTGACCATATCAACACCACCAAAAGCAAGACCTGTTCCTGATGTATAGGAAAACAAGTCCATCAAATAGTATTGGTTATTAAGACCAAATAAACTGTTTCTTACAAAGTTAGAACTGATACCATATACCTTAGAGATACCGAATACGTGTTCTGGAATCTCTAAAAAATTCTTTCTATTTTCCCATGTTGCTGCATCTGGAGCAAGAGTAGTAGCAGTTTCGTTTTCTGATGTAAACCTTGTTACATCTGCCTCAGTAAACTCATGCTTGAGATACATTCTCTCAGCACCATTGAAATGTCTTTCTCTAAAATATTGCAGAGCATCATCAATTGCGTCATCAATCTGATCATCATCTAAATTAACTTCAAGCACTGGGGCACCTAACTGTCTCAAACAGTAGTCTCTCAGTTCTTGTTTACTTGCTGGTTGAGCCACAAAAATCCCCCTAGTCTCCTAACAGGTATTTAGCTTATTACTTTTCTTCTACCTTAATTTCATGTAGAAACCAATGTCTTGCTGCAGCAAGAGTATCAAATATTCTCTTATGTCCACCAAATTCACAATACCAAGTGATACCTCCTCCTGGTCCCTCTGGAATTTTATCCATTAGAAGTTGGTTATCAGATAAATTATGCATTGCTTCTAACTCGTTCTCAGAATCCGCTGTAAGCATTGCGTCAATTACCATATGATATTTGAAAGGATCCCATTTCTCTTCGATCTCCCGTACAACGTCATACAAAGGTAGTTCATCTAGGGATTTACCGTACCCCTCTCTATCAATTTCTACAACTTCTCCATCTCCCCAATCTCCACCTCCACGACGAAGTTCTTCTGCTTCGTCGCCTACAGCAAAGCGATGCTCCATTCCCTCAGGGAGGTTTCCCGTAATTTCACTCATTTTGTGTTACAATAAATAAGAATAGTATAACATTATTTATCTGTTGCGATTTGATGAGTTATGCTGTATAATGTCTGTATTACCGAAGAGGAATAATGAGCGTCAAAGCATTAATAATTGAAGGTGGCGAAACCGTCATCGCTGAAGTACAAGAAGTACATGATAAAGAAAAACAAGAATTTTTAGGTTATAGGGTAAAAGATCCATACGTTGCTAACCTTGTATGGGAACCTGCTGATGCTAACCCTGAGGTAGATGGAGCAGTGGGTAATGCTAAACAAGGAAGAGTTGACTTTAATTTTTGGGCACCTCTTTCTGATTCTAGAGAATTTGATTTTGTAAAGGATTATGTTCGTGTTATCTATGAACCAAGTCCTGATACTTTAGAACTATATTTTTCTGTTCTTGCACATCATCAAGAGAACTATATGAAAGATGTTCAAGTTGATACATCCAAGACTATTGTTACAATGCCTAATGAAGCTGGTCCAGATGGTGCCCAGGCTGCGCAAATGGGTGCAATAAGTAATGAATCTGCTGATCCTAAAGCATTTGATTCATAATGAGCGATTTAATTATTACTCAGGGTCTTCGTGATAAGATCCTCCAACCAGACTGGGAAGATATCCTAGGAAGTATTGTTTCTACAGCAGACATTGAAGATTATGGTGACTATGCAGTCATTGATAATTTTATCGAAAAGGTTGATGCACTAGCAGAAGTAATGGAAAATTACCCTGCAGACGCTAGAGAAAAACTTGTAGAAGCATCACATAAAGAATTTGGTGAGTTCCTTCAAGGATTTAAAATGCCTGGTATCACTCAGTTATTACCAACACATTACTTCACTCCACTACTGTTTGCATGTTATAAATCATTTATTGAATGTGAATTTATTCCACATGATTTAGATGCTAACATTTCCGAACAAGGAAAAATTGATTTTTTACGAAGACTTCCAAACCTTTGTTCAGTGCAAGGTAGACTTTTTCATGATAGTATGATTGTAAGTAAGAATGCAAATTTACCTAACCTAGGTAACTTTGATTTTCATGCTACTCTTATTCTCAATGATGCACCTGAGGGATGTGGTGTTTCTCTTTGGGATATTGATTGGGACGGACAAAGATTTTCTAGTGTTGAGGACCTTTTAGATATAGAAGATCAACAAGTAAAATCTGATGTTAGTCAATGGTTAAACGAAAATGCTGTATGTACAAAAGAAACAGTATCTTATGAACACTTTGATGGTAATGAGCATTTTGATAGATCTAGATTTATTGAAGCAAAGAAAAATAGATTGATCCTTCATAAAGGAACTATCTTTGTAAACCACGAGTATAAAGGCGGTGGTGATTTTTACTTTTTAAATGTTCTTATGAATACTCCACCAAAACCAAAAGAGTTAGATGGTAATGAAATTGGAGACAATAATGGAGAGAACTTTTAATATTCCAAAACTTGAATTAGAAAATTTCTCTACATATTCAACTAAAGAATTGATGGCGATCACAGAAGTGAACAAAATCGAGGACATGGAAATTGATACGAATACTATAGAGGGTCTCAAATACATGAAGGTTCACAACATCATGAAGAGACCTCTCGATCTAAGTGATTTCATGCGTAATTTTCCTGCAGAAAATAAAGAGAAAAGTTCAATGGAAGAGTTATCTTTCAGTGGTAGTAAATCTCCTGGATTACAGCAACCAATAGAAAGAGCTTTCATGACTTTCTTGGGATACCAACTCTGGCATCTCTGTAAACAAATGAGATTTCTTAAGTATAGAGAGAAAGATATTAGTTGGAAATATTATTCTAACTTTTATTATAAAGGAATGCGTTCTTTTAATAAAAATTATCTACCACATGTAGATCCATTTTCATATGCTGCTAATATTTTTCTGACTGAATCTGAACAGCATGGAACTTCTTTTTTTAAATATACAGATAAAGAAACTGGTAGAGATTTTTATTCAATGTCTGATATCATGTCTGCTGGAGATAAATTTAGAACTGCATATACTGAAGGACTAGTAGAAAATTATCAATATGAAGTATCAGACCCTGATGAGGCAGATAGGGTCATTGGAATGATGACTCCTAAAAATGGTGATGATGAATGGACTCATTTTGAAGGAGATCACTTTTATAAAAGATATTATTTTATGCCCTCTACTTTTAATTCTATGTCCATGTATAGAGGTAATAGATGGCATAGTGCTACGTTCGATGCTAAGAATACAAAGTGTGGTAGATATTCTCTAGTTGCTTGCATCTTATGAAGAAGATGGTTTGGGATAGGTCTGAGATTAAGACCTTTGAAAATGTATTTGATAGAGAAGACTTCATGAAGATGACAGATCACATGAGGTATCCAAATTGGTCATATGGTAACATCTCAAATCCTAACGCACCATCTACTCCATTCTTTCATAACGATCTTATGGAAGAACCATTTTTCACAGAACATCTATTTAAAAGAGTGTGTGTTTTGACTGGTAGGTTTTGGGTATTAGATAGATGTTATGCTAATGGTCATGTGTTTGGAACTCAAGGTGCTGCTCACCAAGATGACTCTTCTGGTGATGGATATACATTTTTAGTTTATTCCAATTTTGTAAACAGTGAGGTTAAAAAATGGAAACCTGAATGGGGAGGTAAAACTATTTTTTATCTAACTAAAACTGAACACATGTGGGTACTACCTAAACCAAATACTGCTACTTATTTTCCTGGTGATATATTTCACCATGCAGAATCTACTACTAGACACTTTGAAGGATTTCGGATGTCTGTAGCGTGGAAATTAAAGACAAAATAAAAGGGGTCTTGCGACCCCCTTTTTTATTTAAACGATTCCGTGCGTTATAACATTCTCTGTATCTAGATAGAAACCTTTAAGTGCAACTTTTTTATATTTTGCATCAGGACAATTAGCGTTCCAAAGATCAGTTATATCATTAATAATTTCATGATCTAGAACTTCTTTTCCTCCATGACCAGGAGCAATACCCGCCATATCAAAAGTCATTCCACCCTCGTCTCTTAGAAGAGCATGGTATGCTGCATCTGCAGAAGACAACAGCATATAATTTGCCTTGATTTCTTCATCAGTTGCGCCATCTGGTTCAAAATCCCAGTCAGCACCTGTTGCAGCAGTAACTGCTTCCAATCTGGATTTCATTTCTGCTCTTGTATTAGAATTTGTAGATAGGGTATACCCTACATTAAATCCTTTTTGTCTGCTTTCTAATTCAGCCATTGTTTTTTACCTATATGTTAAGATGATTATGCCTGAGATTCAGACCATGTAATACGTGATGAGATCTGATATGGTGTGGAACTTGAAACACCACCAGAGTCAACGATGTTAGCAACCACGGTTAAGAGGTCAGGTCCGTTAGGATAGATTCCGTCTCCACCAAGGATTGAGTTACCTAAAGCACTAATTCTAGATAAGTCGAAGGTAGTAGATGAAGTTTCACCGTTACCAGCACCAGATGCACGGAAGGAAAGGATCGTTGATCCTCCAGAAACCGTATCATCAGAGGCATGTTTAACAAGTTGACATAGTGAAGGATCATCCACGTTTTCAAACGTATCAGTTGAAAGTGATGGGTTAATGATTAGAGAAATCTCTGTTTCATGTGTAGTTAGAATACCAACTGAGTCGAGTGCAAGTTGCATTCGGTTGATAATCTCTCTTTCTCCTAATGAACCAGTAATAGATGAGTCTACTGAAGGTGCAAGTCGGATTGATACAAGAGGTATATTCAAAGGAATCAAGTTAACCACGTTAGTTGCAGCAGCACCTACACCAAATGCAGATCCACTTGGTACCGCAGGGTTTCCTAATGCGCTATTAATTGCGGAGTAGTAGTTCCTTGGGAAGGAAGAAGTAGTTCCTTGTAAGTACTGAATGTAAACATAATGAGTTGAACCAGAAGTATATGTTCTAGTATTGATCTGTCTACCATTCGAGAAGTAACCACCAGCAACACTAGACTGGAAAATGTTAGTGTTAACTGTTAATGCACTAGCATCACTTGATGGGAAAGGAATACGGATGTAGTAGTACCTTGTCCAGTAAGATCTATAAGATTCAAGAATAGTACTATTACCATTTGATGTGGAAGAAGTACCAGAACTGTTAGTAAACTTAAGTGAGTTACCTGACGCAGTGAATAGATACGCTTCGTCATCCTGGAACATACCGTCCATGATAACTGAAGTACCCCAGTGGAACAGAGTTCCAACGTAAGTAGGTTTATCACCATTCTCAATCTCGTAACGTGCAGGTAGGTTACCTGAACGGAAGTAAGATTCAGTTAGTTTGTTGTTGTGCTTAAACTCGTGGAAGTACTTAACATGTCCATGAGCATCTTTAAATCCGAAACGGATCTTACCAGCACCATACCAAGAGTAATCCATGTAAGCCATCTGGATCTTGGATAGATCTAGAATGTATGAGGACTTACCAACACCATCTGCTTTATCAATATTCCACTGAGTCTGTGGTACTTTCGTATCAATAGTCTTAGTTAGAATAACGTCAGCATTTGATACACCTCTATAAGAAGGTTGGATTGTAATCTGGTTATCACTTGTAACCTTAACAACCTTGTAAGACATACCACGGATAACGATCTTATCTGATGGATCTAACTGTGATGTGAACATAGTATCTGTACCAGTCACAATGTGAGAATCTCTAGTAACAGCAACCCTTCCAGGAATCTGTAGAACAGAAGATCTTCTTACACAATTGATTGAGTCACCGTCGAACTCGTAGAAGAATCCGTTTTGATCATCAAACATACCACAACGAATGTCGCAATCACTCCAAGAAAGAACTGCAAGTGTTGGGAATCCACCACCACTAGTAGCAGTTGGTTCATCTAACAATAGGTAAGTAAACCTAAAGTCATCAACAACTGTTTCAACAGGACTTTCAATATTAAACTGAGTAATATCAGTATTAATAACTTTGATCCTTAAAGCGGTAGTTAACTGGTGAGGTTTGTTGCATCGTGCAGTAGCTTCAAATCTCTTAGCAAATTCAACTGTACCAGCAGTAAAGGTAGAAACTATTGGTTGTGTAAGTTCAAGTGTAGTTCCGTTAGTAATTGATCTAATTCTAGCTTCAGCCTCGAAACATCCTTGTGCGGTTGTAGTTCCTAGAACTCTCTGACCAGCAACAAGACCTGTAGTAGAAGCAACTGTTAATGTTGTACTATTAGCAGTACCAGAGACATTAGTATCAACAATGTTAACACCAGTTGCAGTGTAGTTAATATCTAGAATTGGAATCTGAGGAATGAAGTTAATAGCAAGTGAGGTCTGAATACCTTTACCTGACTGATAACGGAAGTACTTACGTGTCTGTCTAGAAATTCTAGAGTTAGGTGACTTAGAAGTACCAATCTCCATACCACCGTCAAATGGTCTGTGTAGGAAGAATCCATCAGGTCTTACGTAGATGTAAGAAGGAATTAGATAGTTTGTACCAGATTGTGAGAAACTGAATGCACTATCAACAAGTAATAGATCGTCGTCAGTGATAGCAGTAACTCTTCTTTCTTCAAGAACACCTGGACTACCAGCAGTTGTATTAACAACCTTGATAATATCACCGATCTTAAAGAATCTCTGGAACGCTGAGTTTGTACCAACAACCCTTCTAGATCCAGTTTCAACTTCAATTGAACCAGTACCAGTAACCTCACCAGATAGGTTTCCAGAAATAAATTCATGAAGACCAGATGATGTACTACTGAATGTTAACAAGTTAGTACTTGCTAATGCATCTGCTAATGTAGGTGCAAGTTTGAAGTGATTGTTATCAATTAGAACTGCATAGTAGTCAGTGTTATGACTTATTCCACCGATGTCTGAATTACCTGCATTGTTGTAGATAACTCTAGTTCCAGTAGAATAGAAGTGGTTAGTAATGTTAACAACATTAAGAGTAGTGTCTATTGCAGTACTAGAATCGAACTGTTTAACTGTTGGTGGAATCTTGAATGGAATTGTAACTTCAAGTTCAGTCTCAGAGATTGCTCTTGTAGTTGTGTATGAACCATCAACAGTACCAAAGTCTGCAGTTGTGTTTTCAAAGGTTTGAATTCCAGAACCCTTAGAAGAGAATTGAATTTCAGTTCCGTTGGATGCGTTTGAAGCACTTGATGCTAACTGGAATCTGTTACCGTTAATAACGATAACGTAGTAAGAACCACCAGCAGACAATCCACCTGGAACAGATCCAGTAGTAGTCAACTTCATTAATTCTCCATTAGAGAATAAGTTATCCTGAATGTAGAATGAATATGCAGTTGTGTTTGTAATAACACCAGTAAATGTGATATTACCAGTTGCATATCTCAATCTTACAGGAGAAGAACCTGTGCTTGTTTTAATTCTAAAACGGTTATCATCAATTCTATTAATGTAGAATGTACCAGAGTTGTAGTTACTCTGATTCATGTAGACATCATAGAAGTATCTGATAGTACCACCATCAGCTATAGACAGAGATACAGCCTGGTTCTCAGGGAATCCATGATTCGCAAAGTAGAAAGAATCGTTAGTTGAAGTATTTCTCTTAACAAGTGCGATGTACTGGTTAGTATAACCATCTTCGTTGTAACTACCAAAGTAACGGTTTAGATATGCACCCCATCCTTCTTGATAATACCAGAAGAACCAGTGGTTACCTCTAACTCTGATATAGTTTGCTTCAACGTAGTCAGTATAGAAGTTATCTCTATAGTAGTAAGTATTACTGAGGTTACTTCCATAACCCTGAACAGTATATGCTCTATCCCACTCGTTACTTTCACCTTGGTCATTAATGTATCTGTTATTCTGGTCAGTTATAAAGTCATAGTTACCTTGATATCTTTCAGAAGTACCTAGAGGAAGAGACTCGTGGTTGTAACCATAAGTTCTTGGTTGAGTACCACGGTTGTTGTGGTATTCTTGGATGTGGAATTTAGTTGTGCTGTTATCACCAACTTCAGGTCGTCTAGTGGTGAAGAATACAGTTCTATCCCATCCAGTTTGACCTAGACCGTAATTATTATATCTTGAGAAGTCATGACCAGATCTGGTTCCACCTTGATCCCAGTAGTAAGTGTAGAAGTATGCATACCAGTTGTAATATGCTTTATACTCTCTACGGATGTTATATACAAGACCAAAGTTATGATTACCAAAAGTCCAAGTACCATCATGAGGATAAGATCCTGAAGGATATGCATCACTCAAATTAATTTGGTTGTTAAGACGCTGAGATTGATGAAGTTTGATATTGTTATCATCAACTTTCTCAACATAGTAAACTTGCATTCTTTGCATACCACCCAAAGGTCTGTTACCTACGTTTGGATAGTAAAGTAATGCATAGTGATTTTCTAACTGGTGATTAGTCAACTTGATACTGTTATTACCATAGTCAACATCACTCTCACCAAATCTAAGAGTATACGTACACTCATAGTTAAAGGTGAAAGTTTGAGTTCTATCTACTTGTCTGTTAACAGTTATAGTTGACTCTTCGTCAGCAAAAGGTCTTCCATCAGGAGCAGTTGCTGTAGGATCTGCAATCTCAAGAATCTTAGGAGAAACTGTGTTAACAAAATAGAAGTTTGTATTATCTGCAAAACCGTGCTCAGAAACAGTGGTTAGATAAACTTTAGAAGTTGTCTTAGTTACGATCGTAAAATCAGCTCCCATTGCAGGGTGAGCAGTACAATAGTAACCTAAAGGAGAAGGAGTTGTTGCATCAATGTAAATTCTTAAATATGCTCCTGCTTGACCTTGAGTACCGTGCTCATAAACGAATGTAGTATATGCGCTACCACCACCATGAGTACCATCAGTAGTAGATGATAACTTAAATGGGTGAGTTGCAGTACTTGGATCTGAAAGGTCGAAGGTGTAGATAGATTTTCTAGAAAGTTCTAGAGTACTCTGCATTACACCATCAATGAAATACTTGTTTCCACCAGATGCAACACCACTACTTCCATCAAGAGTGTAAGTTGTGTTAGTACCTAAAGCTTCAACAGTTTCTCCATTTTGGAATGCTCCAGTAGCTCCATAAAGATGAATATTTACTCCATCAACTTTACCAATAGTACCAGAGGCATTACTAGTTTGACCACTTACAACTGAACCAACAACATATTCGGTAGTATCAACAGTAGTTGTAGATGTAAGAGTTATAATTGCTTCTACAGTAACAGGTAGGTTGTACAAATCAGACACAATACCAATTGATTGGTCTAGTGAAATTTGTGAACCTTGGAAAAATTTACCTGGAATAATAGAAGTATAAGTACCTTGTAAATCTCTAGTAGTTGGTTGGTTTGATCTCGCTTTATATGTAAAAGTTGTGGTAGTAGGAACTGCCTGAATGATATAAGTACCTTCTGCAGTAATTTCTGCAAGACCAGTAACAGTAATTGGAACACCACTTGTTAAACCATGTTCAAAACTTGTCTCAACTGTAATAAGTTCTGAACCTGCAACTG
>MDSV01083661.1_pt1 | contig 15200 bp, 14 predicted proteins | sample 810851 | NCBI WGS metagenome assembly MDSV01 (sample SAMN05326640, study PRJNA326480) | marine metagenome | isolation source: seawater | place: Atlantic Ocean: North East | collected 2012
AAAAAAATTCCCTGTCGCAAATACTTTGGTTAAAAAAGTTTTAGCTTTACCTCATCATCAATATCTTAAAAAAAGTGAAATAATTTTTGTTTGTAAAAAGATAAATCAATTTTTTAGTACATAGTCAGATATAATGAAAGTCCCTTTTAATTATTTACCATTTCAATTTTCTGAAGTTGGACCATATTTTTCTGAATGGAAAAAATTGATTAAATCTACAGAATTTACATTGGGTAAATATGTTGAAGAATTTGAAAAAAACTTTGCAAAATACATTGGGGTTAAACATTGTATATCAACAAATAATGGAACAGACGCTCTAATATTATCCCTAAAAGCACTAAACATAAAAGAAGGGCATGAAGTAATAACAGTTTGTAATTCTTTTTATGCAACTACAGGTGCTATTGTTGAATGTGGAGCAAAACCAGTATTTGTTGATTGTGATAATAGATTTCAAATTAATATAAATCAGATTGAAAAGGCAATTACAAAAAAAACAAAAGCAATTTTACCAGTTCACTGGGGTGGAGCATCTCCAGATATTAGTGAAATAGTTAAAATTGCAAAAAGATATAATATAAAAGTTGTAGAAGACGCTTGTATGGGAATAGGTGCAAAAATTGGAAAAAAATATCCAGGAACTTTTGGGGAAGTAAATGCATTTAGCATGCACCCGTTAAAATCTTTGAATGTGATGGGCGATGGTGGGATGGTAGTCACTAATAATACTATGTTAGCTAGTTGGCTTAGGAAATATAGAAATCATGGAATGATTAATAGAGATAATATAGATATTTGGGGTATAAATAACAGATTACAACCTTTTCAAGCAGTAGTCGCTAAAATCGAACTAAAAAAAATAAATAAAATAATTATTCAAAGAAATAAAAATGCAAAAATACTGGATGAAGGATTAAATAATATTGCTGAAGTTAAAGTTCCAGAGAGAAAAAAAGGATACAAAGAAACTTTTGCACTTTACATGGCGCAATTTAAAAAACGTGATCAACTTAAAGAATTTTTAACTAAGAACAAAATTGAAGTAAAAATACATTATCCCAAACCGCTGCATCTTCAAAAACCATCTAAGAAATTAGGATATAAAAAAAATGATTTTCCTATAGCAGAAAAACAAGCTAAAGAGCTATTAACACTTCCAGTTCATCAATACTTAACTAGAGATCAATTAAATTATATGTTAAAAAAAATTAAACAATTTTACTCTAATAAATAAATGAAAGTTTCAGACTTAATAGCAAATAAACTTGAAAAAATTACTAATCATGTTTTTAGTGGGCAAGGCGGTTTTGTAATTCATTTAATGGACAGTTTAAGTAAAAAAAAAAAAATAACTATTGTTCCATCTCAAAACGAACAGGGGGCGTCTTTAGCTGCTGATGCATATTATAGAGTTTCAGGAAAACTTGGAGTAGTAGTGGTTACAAGCGGACCAGGTGCTATAAATTCTTTACAAGGTTTAGCATGTTCTTATTATGACTCAATACCTTCATTGTATTTTACAGGAGCTCCAGTAACAAAAGCCTTAAAAAAAAATAAAAATCTTAGACAGCTTGGATTTCAAGAAATGGAAATTAAAGATATGGTTTCTTCATTTACAAAATATTCAGTTAGAATTACAGATGTTAAAAAAATTTCATATGAGATAGATAAATGTATACATATAGCTACTAGTGGAAGGCCAGGTCCATGCTTAATTGATTTACCTGATGATATTCAAAGAATGAATACCAAGCTATCTGTGCAGAAAAAATTTTCTTCTAAAGAGTATAAGGGCCCAAACTTAAAAATTGGAGTCAATATTAAAAAATTGATAAAAATGATAAAAAAATCAAAAAAGCCATTATTTGTTTTGGGCCAAGGTGTTAGAATATCAAAAACAATATCAAAAATAAAAAAGATATTAAAAAAAACTAATATTCCTTACGCACCTACTTGGGCAATGATAGACGCATTTAATACTAATGATCCTAAAAATGCTGGATCATTTGGGGTCTACGCCACAAGATATGGAAATTTTACAATACAATCATCAGATCTGATTGTTATTTTAGGCTCAAGAATGAGTGCTCCACTTATTGGTGGAAACGCAGCTTTATTTGCTCCAAGAGCAAAAAAAGTTCAAGTTGACATAGATAATGCCGAATTAAAAGGTGAAAACGGTTTAAAATTAGATTTGAAAATTAATTGTGATTTAAAAATATTTATAGGCAAACTTGAAAAAAAAATTTCTTGGAAAAAAAATAAAAAATGGTTGGAAAAAATTGTGAGACTTAAAAATAATTATCCAATCGTAAAAGAAGAATATTATAAACAGGCAAATAAAGTAAATCCCTATGTATTTTTTAAAAAACTTTCTGAGCTTACTTCTTCTAATGAAATTATAATTCCAGATGCAAGTGCCAACTTAGTTTGGACCTATCAAGCTTTTGATCCTAAAAAAAAACAGAAAATTTTTACTTCTTTAAATCATTCTCCGATGGGATATTCTGTAGCTGCTGCCATTGGAGCCTCCATGGGTTCAAATAAGTCACAAATTATCTCAATAATAGGTGATGGTTCAATGCAGATGAATATTCAGGAACTAGAAAATATTAAATTTTACAATTTACCTATAAAGATATTTGTAATTAATAATAATGGTTATGGAATGATCAAACAAACTATAAATACTTGGATGAAGGGTAAATATGTTGGATGTGATTTAAAAAGTGGTTTAAGCATGCCAGATTTTAAAAAGGTGTCTAGTGCTTATGGCATCAAAGCAACCGAAATAAATAATCATAATGATTTGTCTGAAAAAATTGACTATGTATTAAACTATAAAGGACCCATAGTCTGTGATGTACAACTAGAACAAAATCAACAAATAATTCCTAAAGTAAAGTCTGGATCAGCTATTCATGATATGTTGCCGTCAATTACACAAAATGAAATAACTTCAAGTTTAAAGGATTAATTTTTAATTATGCAAGAATTTTTAAGTTATAAATTGCTTCAAAATTACCGTTATAATAAAAATGAAAACAGAAAATCTGTAGCACTAGTAACAGGTGGAGTCGGTAGAATTGGAAGTGTATTTACAGGCAGTCTTTTGCTTAAAAAATATAAAGTAATTATTTTATCAAGAGACAAAAAAAAATTTGATTTGTATAAAAAAAAATTACCCAAAAACATTAAAAAAAATATATTTTGGTATGAAGTTAATTTTAATAAACCAGAAGAACTCAATATAAAATTAAATGAAATTTTGAAAAAATTTAAGAATATTGACATTTTAGTTAACAACGTTTGTGACGGAAAAAGAGGTAAATTTTTAAGATACGATATTGACTCAATAAATAAAGAATTCTGGGGTACTTTTGGCAGCACAATGTTGTTAACTGAAAAAATTTTACCTTTAATGAGAAAAAAAAAATTTGGTAAAATTATAAATATTGGATCAATTTGGGGAATTAGAGCACCTAAATTTAAAACTTATCTAAATTTAAATAATGGGCCTTCACCATTGATTTCCTCTAGCAAGGGTGCTCTTGGTCAATATTCTAAGCATTTGGCGTCAAGGGAAGCTGAATTTAATATAACTGTTAATACATTAGTACCTGGTTTTTTTCCAAGGAAGGGCAAAACAGAAAATAAAGAATATTTAAAATTAATTAACTCGAATATCCCTTTGGGTCGTATAGGTAAACTAAGAGACTTAGTTAATGCAGTGGATTTTCTTCTTCAAACAGATAATTCATATTTTACAGGCCAATCTATAATAATAGATGGTGGATATTGCGCTTGGTAATTTATAAAAATGTACTTTAACGAGATAGATTCAAAAAATTTTATTAAAAGTTTGGATAAAAATGGAATCGCAATTTTTAAAAATTTTTTATCCAATTCATTTATTGATAAAATAAAAAAAAAAGTACCAAAATTTTTGAACAATCCTAGATTGATAAAAACACCTTCAAACGTAGCCGCAATAAGGAAAAATAATTTAAAAAATAATAATCATTACTGGTTACCTAAAAAATATCATAAATTTTATATTAGTAATCAATATAAGCAACCCACTGGAGAAATTAGGCAGAAGCTTAAAAAGAATATTTTAAAATATGGATACAAAACTTACAGTAAATACACAAATTCTGTGGAATTTAAGGATCCTTTAATAAATTTTCCTGAAATTCAAAAAATAGTTTTTGATGAAAAATTGCAAATAATTGCTAAAAAATTTCTGAAATCAGAGCCCCATCTTGGATATGTTGCTATTAGATGTCACTTTAAGAATAACTTACCAAATATTGATTTTAATTTATTTCACACAGATGGACGAAATAAAATCACAAAAAAAGATAATAAATTATTAAAAGTTTTAGTTCCTTTTCATTTAAAAAAAAAGAGAAAATTGAATTTAATATTATTGGTTTAAAGAGAAACAAAATAAATGATAAAGACTACTATAAATATCAGTATTCAAAAAAATCTGAACTTCCTACTTATTTAAAAAAAGAAATTATAGCACCTAAAGTTCATACTAAAGATATTCTTTTTTTTGACCCTGATAACTTTTTACATAAAGCAAAAAAACCAAATAAATTAAGAATTATGCTTTATATAGTTTTTGTAAAAAAAAATAACTATATGATACCAAAAACCAAAAAAATTAAGATAAAAAAAAATTTTTTTAGTCTCTTAACATCTAAGCAAAAAAGATTTGCTAAGTTTCTATGTCAGATAAAGTAAATTTTATTTTTTTTAAAAAACTTAATTCTTTTGCTAAAATTTTATTTTATGAATTTTTTAGTTTCTTTTTTTTAATAATAAGATTTTTTCTTTTAATTTTACAACCATTTATTGTGGTGAGAATCGTATTTATTCAAAGCTCAAGAATAGGAGGTTTTGCTAGAATCTTAGATAGATTAATTCATTTTCAAAATATTAGAAAAAGTAGTAAAGACTACTATTTTTTATTCAACGAAAATTATATCAGCAATTATTTTCTTTTAGGTTTGTTTAAAAAAAAGATTCAAAAATATAAAAATTCATTTTTTTTTAACGAAAGTATTTTTTCTAAACTTTTAATTTATAGTTATAACAAATATAAATTTGGTAAAAGTTTATTTTCTTTTGAGTCAGATTTTGAATATAACGATGTTTTTTACTCTAGATATGGAAAAATTATTAATTTGGGATTAAGTTTTGAAGATCAAAATAAAGGTAAAAGTTTTTTAAGAAAATTAAATATTCCTAAGGATAAAAAATGGATCTGTATACATAACAGAGATCCTCTTTATTTAGAAAAATTTAAACTGAATATAAATACTAATCTTACAAAAAATGAATATTTTAGTTATCATTCTTATAGAGATTTTGATGTAAATAAGTTTTCAAAAGCTGCAGCTTTATTTAATGATGAAGGATATCACGTTTTTCGGGTGGGCAATATGCAGAGAGAAAAAATGAATTATAAAAACCCAAGTTTTACAGACTATGCTTTTAGCTCAGAAAGATCTGATTTTAATGATATTTTTCTTCTTTCTAATTGCTCTGCTTATCTAGGTAGTGACTCTGGAGTGGCTGATGTTCCCTTAATATTTGGAAAACCTAGATACTTAATAAATTATTCATTGTCTTTAATTCATGTATTTCATCAAGATGGAGACACTGCTAGTTATAAGAACAATTGTTCATTCATTTTCAAACATTTATTTGACATAAAAAATAAAAGAAAATTATCACTCAAAGATTTGTTTAAATATGATCTTTTTAAAGCAGGTAGATCTGAAACTTTTAAAAAGATGGGTGTAGATTTAATTGAAAATACAAATGAGGAAATTTACGATATATCAAAAGAATTATTAAGTGATTTTAATAACAAAGATAAAAATATAACTGATTATGAGCAGCAAAAAAAATTTTGGGATATTTATTATAGTAATACTAATTTTAAAAGATATGAGGACATTCCTGTAAAAATTAATAGTGAATTTTTATCTAAAAATCCATATATCCTAGAATAGCAAAAATGAAACTTTATAGTTACATAAAATTTATTACTAAAAATAATTTTTCTTTGGTTTTACTAAGCTATTTGATTTTGCTTGTATCCGGCTTAATTGAAACTGCATCGTTATTAATCATTGCACCAATTGTAGATACGATAATAAATAATAATCAGGAAAGTCAAATAACCAAAGTTGTAACTGATATTTTTAATAATTTTGGAATTAAATTCGATATTTGGTATTTATTTTTAATATATTTTTTAGTCATATTAGTTAAATCGTTGTTTGATGTTTTCACAGGAAAACTAATAATTAAGATGAAGTACAGAGTTATCTTAAAAACAATAACAAATACCTATAAGTCTATTTTTAAAGCAGGTTGGGAATATATAAGTTCAGAAAAACAAGGAAGATTGTTAAATTCATTTACTAGGGAAATAGATAGATTAGGTGATAGCCTTGCTGCAACTGGAAGATTGATTTCAGCTTCAACAAAATTTGTAATTTTTTTATTTATTCCTTTTTTAATCTCATGGAAAATTACTTTAGTAACTTTTGGGTTTATTTTAATAATCGGTTTGCCATTTTTTTTAATGGGTAAATTTTCAAGAAGGTTAGGAAAAGTGAGCACACAAACATCAAATGAATATTTATCAATACTTCAAGAAAATTTTGGTTTAGCAAAAATAATTATTAGTTTTGCAAAACAGGCGTACTCTTTAAAAAATATGTTGAAGATTTTCGATGAGCATGTGGATGCAACTATTAAATCACAAACTTTTGCGCTTTTACTCTCAAATTTATATATTCCTTTCGGAATTTTAGGTATTATTTTAATCTACTATTTAGGACAAGTTTATTTGATTCCAATATCAAGTTTAGCAGTTTTATTTGCAGCGTATTACAAGATAATTCCAGTGATGTCAGAAATGATAAGCTCAAAAAATTCTTTTGATGCTTCCTATACAAGTTACGAACAAATTATTTCCATACACCAAAAAACAAAAGAAATGACAAAACCTAATGGTGATATTAAATTTAATTCTTTAAAACACTCTCTTGAGTTTAAAAATGTATCTTTTTCATATAATGAAGAACAAAAAACAATTGATAATCTGTCTTTTAAAATTAAAAAAGGTGAATTTATAGCTTTAGTTGGAAAATCAGGAGGCGGAAAAACTACCATTATAGATTTAATTTTAGGTTTAAATACCGTTCAAAAAGGAGAAATTTTAATTGATGACATTAAACAATCAAAATATGACATTGATACGTTTAGAGAAAAAACTGGATATGTGCCTCAAGGTGCAGCCCTGTTTAATGATACTATAAAGAATAATATTAAATGGTCTAATAATTATGCTTCAGAAAATATAATAAAAAAAATTTGCCTAGATACCTACTCAAGTGAATTTATTGAGAAATTCCCTGAAAAATACAATACACTTGTTGGTGAAAGAGGCGTAAAGTTATCTGGTGGACAATTGCAGCGAATAGCTCTAGCTAGAGCATTAGTAAAAGATCCCAACATAATAATTTTAGATGAGGCAACAAGTTCTTTAGACACTCAGTCTGAAAAAAAAATACAAAAATCATTAGATGGGATTTATAGAATAAAAACTATAATTGTAATTGCTCATAGATTATCAACCATAATTAAAGCTGATAAAATTTTTGTGATTGACTCTGGAAAAATTTTAGAACAAGGAAATTATAGAGAATTGATAGAAAAAAATGGAATGTTTAAAAAAATGTTAGATGATCAAAAGTTTATAGAAATAGAGTAAAGTAAACTTAAATTTAAATACAAAATAATAATTACTTAGAAAAGTATAATTTAATTTGAAAAAGTAAGATTTATTGTATAATTAAAAATATCTATGATAAGCAATCATGTAATTAAATATTTTAAATTAATTCCAAAATTAATTGATAATATCGATTTTTCTCAAATTGAAAAAGCTGTTTTACACTTAAAAAAGTTAAAAAAAGATAAAGGTAGAATTTTTTTTATTGGCGTTGGAGGTAGTGCTGGTAATTGCTCCCATGCTGTTAATGATTTTAGAAAAATTTGTAATATTGAAAGTTATGCACCAACAGATAATGTTTCGGAATTAACTGCACGAATAAATGATGATGGTTGGAATAGCTCATTTAAAAAATGGCTTGAAATTAGCAAATTAAATTCGAAGGATATTTTATTTATTTTTTCTGTAGGTGGAGGAAATTTAAAAAAAAAAATAAGCGTTAATTTAATAGAAGCAATTGACTTGGCTAAAAAAAAAAAATGTAAAATATTGGGAATTGTAGGAAGAGATGGCGGGTATGCAGCTAAAAATAGTGATACGATAATAATTATACCTACTATAGACAAAAAATTGGTTACCCCATATTCTGAATCTTTTCAATCAGTGGTCTGGCATTGCTTGGTAACACATCCAGCTCTTCAATCAAATAAAATGAAATGGTGAAAACTGAAAAATGAAATTATTAAATTCTTTAAAAATAAAAATATTTGCTGATGGTGCTAATTCTGAGGAAATTATAAGTTTAAATCAAAAAGAATTTATAAAAGGTTTTACAACTAATCCTTCTTTAATGAAAAAGGCAAATATAGAAAATTACGAGTCATTTGCTAAAGATCTATTAAACAAAATTAAAGACAAACCTATTTCTTTTGAAGTTTTCTCTGATGAGTTGGAGGAGATGGAAAAACAAGCTGAAAAAATTGCAACTTGGGGTAATAATGTAAATGTTAAAATTCCAATTACCAATACAAAAAATATTAGCACTAAAGCATTAATAAACAAACTTTCACAAAAAGGAATTGTATGCAATGTTACCGCAATATTTACTCTTCAACAAGTAAAGGAAGTAGTTGAGGTATTACATAAGGATACTCCAGCAATATTATCAGTTTTTGCAGGAAGAATTGCTGATACAGGTGTAAACCCAGATGAGATAATAACTTCTTCTGTAAGCTATGCGAAGAAGAAACCATTAAGTGAAATTTTATGGGCAAGTACAAGAGAAACTCTAAATATATTTCAAGCTGAGAACATGGGATGTCATATTATAACAGTTCCCCACAGCATGCTGAAGAAACTTGATTTAATTGGTAAAAATTTAAATCAGTATTCAATAGAAACAGTAAAAGATTTCTATAATGATGCCAAATCAGCAGGCTATAATTTATAATAACAATTAAATGAAAATAAAAAGAGCTATTGTAACTGGTGGAGCTGGATTTATAGGAAGTCATATGGTTGACTTGCTAATTAAAAAAAATTTTCATGTAACTGTAATTGACAATTTTATTGGTGGTCACAAAAACAATATTAAACATCACCTTAAAAATAAAAATTTCAAATTTGTAAAATTAGATATCTGCAAAATAGATTCAAATAAGTATAATCTCTTTAAAAATGTAGATTATGTTTATCATTTTGCTGGAATAAGCGCTATCATGCCATCAATAGAGAGACCTTCTGAATATATGAATGTTAATATACAGGGAACTGTACAGGTATTAGAAGCATCTAGAAAAGCAAAAGTTAAAAAATTTGTTTATGCGGCATCTGCATCTTGTTATGGTTTGAATAATTCAGAAATAGATGAGAAAACCAAAATAAGTACAGAACACCCATATGCATTGAGTAAATTTTTAGGAGAAAATGCCGTTTTACACTGGGGAAAAGTTTATAACATCCCGGTCAATGTTATAAGGATATTTAATGCTTATGGAACTAGAGTTAGAACAACAGGAGCTTATGGCGCAGTTTTTGCTGTTTTTTTCAAGCAAAAAACTCAAAATAAACCTTTGACGGTAGTTGGTGATGGTAAGCAAGAAAGGGATTTTGTCTATGTTACTGACGTTGTAAATGCTTTTTATTTAGCTTCAATCACGAAAAAAAGTCACAATATATATAATGTTGGAACAGGTAGCCCACAAAAAATAATTACTTTAGCAAAATTGATAGGAGGAAAAATTAATTATATTCCAATTAGACATGGTGAGACAAAAAAGTCAAAAGCCGATGTTAGAAAAATAAAAAGAGAATTAAAGTGGAAACCAGAGGTATCATTTAAAGAGGGTGTTAACAAAATGATGAATGAAGTTTACAAATGAAAAAGATCCTTGTAGTAGCAGCTCATCCAGATGATGAAATTCTTGGTTGTGGGGGTACAATTTCTAAACATGTTACAAATGGAGACAAAGTTGATATAATATTTTTAACTAATGGTGTATCTGCCAGGGTACTAAAAAAAAATAATTTAAAAAAGAATATTAATAAAAGAAGAAATGCAGCAATTAAAGCAGCAAAAATTGTGGGCGCAAACACTCCATACTTTTTAAATTTTTCAGATAATCAATTGGATAAACACCCTCTTTTAAAAATAATCAAGTCATTAGAGAAAATTATAGTAAAAATTAAACCTGAAAAAGTATACACACATTTTAATGATGATCTAAATATTGATCATCAAATTACTAATCGAGCTGTTATAACAATTTGTAGACCACAAAAGAAAAACAAAGTAAAAGAAATTTTATTTTTTGAAGTTCCTTCTAGTACAGAATGGCAAATAAGTAAAAATTCTAAAACTTTTGCACCTAATTGGTTCGAGGATATAAGCAAACATATTAATAAAAAAATTTTAGCAATTAAAGCTTACAAAGGAGAGTTAAATGATTGGCCACATCCTAGATCTGTAAAAGGAATTAAGTCATTAGCAAATTGGAGAGGTGCAACTGTCGGCTATAAAGCTGCTGAAGGATTTATGTTAGGAAGGAAGATATAAATTATGAAAAATATAATCAATGGAAAAACTATATTTATCACTGGTGGAACAGGTTCGTTTGGATCAGCAATGACAAATACTCTTTTAACAAAATATAAACCTAAAAAAATAATAATTTTTAGTAGAGATGAACTGAAGCAGTATGAAATGAAAAATTCAATACCTAGTAAATTTTTAAAGATTATGAGATTTTTCATAGGAGATATTCGAGATTTAGCAAGATTAAAGATAGCAATGAGAAATGTTGATTATGTAATACACGCAGCTGCTTTAAAACATGTACCTATTGCTGAATATAATCCAGTAGAATTTGTTAAGACAAATATCCTTGGATCTCAAAACGTAATTGACGCTGCCATTGAGACAAATGTATCTAAAGTTGTTGCACTCAGTACAGATAAAGCAGCTGCTCCAATAAATTTATATGGTGCTACTAAACTTACAGCAGATAAATTATTTGTAGCAGCTAATAATGTTTCTGGTGATAAAAAAATCAACTTTTCAGTTGTTAGATATGGCAATGTAATGAATAGCAGAGGTTCTGTGTTACCTCTTTTTTTAAGTCAATCTAGAAAAAAATTTTTCACTGTTACAGACAAAGAAATGACTAGATTTATAATTACTTTAGAGCATGGTGTCGACTTGGTCTTAAAGACGCTTAAATTTATGATTGGTGGTGAAATTTTAGTACCAAAAATTCCCTCATTTAAAATAGTGGATCTTACAAAAGCAATAGATACGAATAAAAAAATTCTAATTACAGGTATTAGACCTGGAGAAAAAATTCATGAAGAAATGATCACAACTTCAGATGCTCTCAATACATACGAATTCAAATCTTATTATATAATAATACCAAATAGTGAATTTATTTCTGTAAAAAAACATAATGAATTTAAAAAATTTATTAAAAAAAATAAGGCAAAAAAAGTAATGAAAAATTTTTGTTATAATAGCTTAAATAACAACCATTTCTTATCAGTAAAAGAATTACAAAATTTAATTTTTAAAATAATCAAATGATATCATATGGCAAACATTTTATTGATAAGGAAGATATTAAACAGGCAATAAAATCTTTAAAATCTGATTTTATTACACAAGGGCCAAATGTGTTACTATTTGAAAAAAAACTTAAAGAAAAATTCTCTGCTCACGCAGCAGCTTTATCTAGTGGTACAGCAGCTCTTCATTTAAGTGGAAAAGCACTCAATTGGAGTTCTGGTGACATTGTTCTCACAGTTCCTATAACTTTTGTAGCAACAGCAAATACAGTTTTGTACTCTGGTGCTAAGCTAGGATTAGTAGATATAGATCCTAAAACTTTAAATATAGATTTAAATATTTTAGAGAAAAAACTTAAATTTCTAAAAAAAAAAGGAAAAAAAATCAAAAGTTTAATTGCTGTTGACTATGCTGGAAATCCTTGTGACTGGGAAAGTATTAAATATTTATCAAAAAAATATAATTTTTCTGTTATAAACGATAATTGTCACGCTATAGGCAGTAAGTACAAAAACTCTTTTAACTATGCAGCTAAGTATGCCGATATTGTTACTCATAGTTACCATGCTGTAAAAAATATTACAACCGGAGAAGGAGGATCAGTTTTAAGTAAAAATTTAAAAATAATAAAACTTATAAAAAATCTTAGAACTCATGGTTTAAAATATTTCAAAAATAGTAAAAAAATATCATTTTACGATATGGAAAATTTAGGATTTAATTATAGGCTCACAGATTTTCAGTCTGCAATAGGAATTTCGCAGCTTAAAAAAATTAATATTTTTGTTAAAAAAAGAAAAGAAATTGCAAAATTCTATGATGAAGCATTTAGAAATGTTAATAATATAATCATCCCTCCAGTTTCAAAATACAGTTCTCATTCATATCACTTATATCCAATACAAATTGATTTTGAAAAAATAAATTCTAGTAAAAAGGCTTTTTTTGAATATATGAAAAAAAAAAAAAATATTGTTACAAAGCCATTACTTGCCAATTTATAGGCATTCATTTTATAGAAAAAAATTTAATTTAAAGGAATTTCCTGCTTCAGAAAATTTTTATAAGAGACAAGTATCAATACCAATTTTTTATACATTAAAAAAAAAAGAAATGTTAAAAGTTACTAGTTTGATCAAAGAATTTGTGAAATAAAAATGAATGTTGCTATAATACTCGCTAGATCAGGCAGCAAAAGAATAAAAAAAAAAAATATTAAATTATTTAAAAATAAACCAATAATTTATTGGACCATACAAAACATAATTAAATCAAAAAAATTTTCAAAAATAATTGTATCTACAGATGATAAAAAAATAGCAAAATTAGTTAATAAAATGGGAGTTGAGACACCTTTTTTAAGACCAAATTTTATTTCTGGAGATAATACGGGCACAAAAGAGGTTATTGATCACTCAATTAAATATCTGGAAAAGAAATATTATAATATTAAAAATCTAGGATGTTTTTATGCTACAGCAATTTTTGCTAAATCAAACTTAATTAAAAAAAGTTTTAATTTATTAAAAAATACAAACAAATTTATATTTGTGGCGAAAAAAATTGATCCACAATCAAGAAGATATTTTATATTAAACAAAAAATTTTTAATAAAAAAACTTTCAAATAATATTAATTTAAAAACACAAGACTTAGATAAAAATTTTTATCAAGATTTAGGTCAATTTTATCTAGCTAAGTTTAATACATGGAAAAAAGAAAAAAATATTCTTATTAGAAATTCTTCAGCTATAATCTTAAAAAAATGGGAAGCAACTGATATTGACGATATAGATGATTGGAAATTAGCCGAAAAACTTTTTTAGTTTAATTTAAGTCATGAAATTTTTTTTTAAAGTAAATGCAAATCAAAATATAGGTGGTGGTCATTTACAAAGATGTATAAATCTTGCAAGAGTATTAAAAGACAAAAATAAAATATATTTCTTATTAACTAACACATCTAACTCAATAGCTAGAAGATTAAAAAAAGAGTTCAAAATCATAAATTTCAGGAACAATAAAGAAATACTAATTGAAGCTAAGAAAATATTTAAAGAAAGAAAAGATTGTTTTTTAATAATAGATGATTATTCAATAAAATATAGATGGGAGAAATTAATTTCAAATTATATTTATAAGACCATGGTTATTTGTGATGACCTTTCCAAGGAACATTATTGTGACTTATATTTAAATCAAAATATTTTAGATATAAGATCAAATGTAAAAAAATATAAAGAAAATTATTTGCTAGGGCCTAAGTATGCTCTTTTAGACAAAAATTATTCTAAATTGTCAAAAAAAAAAGTATCAAAGAGTAATAAACTAAAAAATATTATTATTACTTTTGGTGGGTCAGACAAAGAAAATTTAACCGATAAAGTCTTAGAAGTTACCTCAACTAAGAAGTATAATTTTAATATAAATGTTATTTTAGGAAATAGTTACCAGTACTTTAATGAATTAAAAAAAAAATATGATAAGTTTAATAATATTACTTTTCATAAAAATTTAAAATCTTTAGCAAAAATTTATTATAATTCAGACTTGGCTATTGGAGCAGGTGGAGTATCCTCATGGGAAAGAGTTTGCTTAAAAATACCCTCACTTGTATTTCAAGTTTCAGAAAACCAAAAATTTACAATTAATAATTTAAAAAAAAAAAAGATGATTATTTTTGCAGGAAAAGAAGAAAATTTTAATAAACATAAATTAGAAAAACAAATTTTATTTATAAAAAAAAATTTAAAAAATATAAAAAATCAAATGGAAGAAGGTGATATTTTTGTTGATGGAAATGGTGCAAATCGTGTTGCAGAAATATTATTACCATCAACTTTTAGAGAGGCAAAATTAAAAAAAGCAAGTCAAAGCGATTTATATGCATATTACAACTGGGTAAATGATATAGATGTTAGAATAAGCTCTTTTAATAAAAAAAAAATTAAATTCCAAGATCATAAAAAATGGTTTTATGAACAGCTAAAATACCCTAAAAAAAATTTACTATATATTTTTAAAACAAAAAAAGTTTATTTGGGTCAAACTAGATTAAATATTTTAAATAAAATAGCAAAAATTGATTATTCAGTAGACAAAGATTTTAGAAATAGAGGTTTAGGTTTGGAAATGTTGAAATTGGTGTTAAAAAAAAATAATTTTAAAAAACTCAAATTTTACGCTGAAGTAAAAACAAACAACAAAAAATCAATAAATGTTTTTAAAAATTTGAAATTCAAAAATTTTTCAAAAAAAAATAAAATTATTTTTGAAAAAAAATTAATTTAATATGGCAAAAGCTTTTTTTTTAGATAGAGATGGTATTTTAAATAAGGCAATAGTTCGAAATGGGAAACCTTATGCCCCGAT
>MDSV01039892.1_pt1 | contig 15199 bp, 12 predicted proteins | sample 810851 | NCBI WGS metagenome assembly MDSV01 (sample SAMN05326640, study PRJNA326480) | marine metagenome | isolation source: seawater | place: Atlantic Ocean: North East | collected 2012
CTCAAGTTTAAAAACGGCGCACACTAGCTTCTATATAAATCTAAGAATAAATTTATATAATGTTGAAGTGTGTACGACAAATTTTGGTAACCTTAACCGCCCACACTTCTCTTCTTAATTTTAACTTTTAAAATAGCTAATTAGGTTAAAAAACCTAATAATTCACAATAATTTTATTGAGAAAGTGTGACGCTTATAGTCTAAAATATGAGTAAATCAAGCTGTTAACTAACAAAAAAAACTATAAAAATGCTTATAAATTGAGGGTTTTTTTTGATTTTTCTAGCTTCCTAAATTAATAATTAATCAATTTATATGAAAATTTATTTAATTAAAGTTCAAAAATTTATAAACAAAAATATAGAGTTTTTCTTCCTTTTTATACTTATAATTTTTGCAGGTACAAGCACTCAAATTTATAACTTTAATAAAGAAAAAACAGTAGAAAACTTTATTACGTTAACTAATAATATTTATTTCCAAAAAAGTTTAGAACATATTTTTGATAGTCTAAAACCAAAATATAAAAATATTAGTCATAAAGTTTCAAAAGGTGAAAATTTAAATAGTATTTTAAAGAAATATGGTGCTTCAGATAAAGAAATTAGAAAAATAAACAACGCTTTATCAAAATTTAAAAGTACAAATAAAATTAAAACAAATCAAACTATAAAATTTACGATTGAACAATCAAAAAACAACAAAATTACTTACCTTTTGTACCCAATATCACCTACAAAAAGAATAGAATTTATTAGAAACATAGAAGACAATAGTTTTAACCATAAAGAAATAGTTACAAATCTAAATAAAAAGATAAATTTTAAAGAAGGAAGAATTACCCATAGTCTTTATAAAACTGCAGAAAATTTAAAAATACCAATAAATCTTATTGTAGAGTTTGCTAGGATTTATGGTTTTCAAGTAGATTTTCAAAGGGACATAAGAAAAAATGACTCATTTCAAATAATGTACGAAGTGTTTGAAGATGATAATGGAAAAATATTTGAGACCGGGAATATAATTTTTGCGGATTTAGTTTTAAGAGAACAAAATAATCCTCTTTATTTTTTTAAATATAAAAAGAGTGAAGGCCATTATGATTTTAATGGAAAAAGTATCAAAAAAGCTTTAATGAAAACTCCAATTAATGGCGCTAGACTTTCATCAAGTTTTGGAATGAGAAAACATCCAATTGACGGATTTAATAAAATGCACAGAGGTACAGATTTTGCAGCTCCAAAAGGAACTCCAATAATGGCATCTGGCGATGGAATAATAATTAAAGCAAAATGGTGTGGTGGCGGTGGGAATTGTATAAAAATAAAACACAACTCTACTTACTCAACAGTTTATGCTCATATGTCAAAATTTGCAAATGGTATGAGACAAGGACGTAGAGTTAAACAAGGCCAGGTAATTGGTTACGTTGGATCAACTGGCAAATCTACTGGACCGCATCTACATTATGAAGTTATAGAAAATGGAAAAAAAATAAATTCTCAAACATTAAAACTTCCTTCAGGAAAAATATTAAAAGGAAAGGAAAGGAAATTATTTGAAATTGATAGAATTAAACTTGATGTCTTAAAATCAGAGCTTATAGTAGGTTTAAAATAGTTTAATTATTAATAATTTTATTTTCTACTTTGAGATTTTGATTAATATCTTTTTCTTCAGTTTTATTAATTTCTGAATGTTTAACTGTTCTTTTATTTTCCTGCTCTTCAATCACTCTCGCAAAATGGTCTGCATGTTGAAAATAATTTTCAGATAATATCTTGTCTCCATTTGCAAGTGCCTCGCGCGCTAAATCATTATATTTTTCTTTTAATTTAGGAGCGTTATGATTATTTCTTCCTGGTGATTTTCTTTGAAAATTTGTATTAGCTGAAAAATCAGATCTAAATTTAGAAACATCTCCATTTCTTTTAAAATTACGGTCTTTACTTCTAAATCTACCTCTTCTATTTGTGTTTTTAAAAATTACCATTAAATCAATTTTTGTTAAATTTTTGTGCTAATTATACAGCGATCGTTTTTTCCGTAGTCCTTAACAACTTTGTTAATATAAAAACTTTTGTTTATCAATCTATTTATTGTTTCATTTCTTTGGTTATGGCCTATCTCTAAAACAAACTTACCATTTTTTTTTATCAATTCTGCTGCTTTATTAATTACTTTTGTAATTTCTGAAAAACCATCACTACCACCATCCAACGCTATTTTTGGTTCGTAAAAAACTACATCATTATCCAAATATTTTAAATCAAACTTTTTAATATATGGTGGATTAGATAAAATAAGATCATATTTACCAATCAAAAATTTGTCAATATCTGAAATGTAAAATTTGACTCTATTGTTAAGCTGTTGCAATTTTGCATTAAATTCCGCAATATTTATAGCATTTTTTGAAATATCAACTCCATTGCCAAAAAAATTTCTTCTTTCTTTTAAAATTGACAATAATAAACATCCAGAGCCAGTTCCTATATCTAGGACCTTTATTTTTTTTTTCTTTTCATACAATTTTAAAGTTTCTTCTACTAAAATTTCTGAATCTGGTCTTGGAATTAAAACATGTTTATTAACAAAGTATTTTTGCTTCCAAAATTCTTTAGAATTTGTCAAATAAGCAACTGGTTCTCCTCTTCTTCTCCTGGAAACTAAGTTGTTAAAATTTTCTAAATATCTAAAATTTAATTTTTTTTTTGAATTTAAAATCATATATTTGCGATCTTTTTTAATAACCTTTGATAATAATAATTCAGAATCAAGATAAGGATTTTTAATATTGCTATTTTTTAATGATTTTACCGCATGTAAAATGGTTTTTTCTATATTCATTTAATTTAAAGAACCTAATTTTTCTTCTTGGGCCTGTAAGTTTAAACTTTCTATCATTTCATCAAATATTTCGCCTTGTAAAAATTCATCTAATTTATGTAATGTCAGATTAATTCTATGATCTGTAACTCTGCCTTGGGGAAAATTATATGTTCTGATCCTTTCCGATCTATCTCCTGTACCAATTTTACTTTTTCTATCTTTAGATCTTTCTTCCTCATTTCTTTGTCTTTCAAGCTCATAAATTCTTGATCTTAAAATTTTTAGTCCTTTTTCTTTATTTCTTATTTGTGATTTTTCATCTTGTTGACTAACAACAATTCCAGTTGGAATATGAGTTATTCTTACAGCAGAGTCAGTTGTATTTACACTTTGTCCTCCAGGCCCACTACTTCTAAATACATCTATTCTCAAATCTTTCTCCTCTATCTTGACATCAACTTCTTCAGCCTCTGGGAGGACCGCAACAGTTGCGGCAGATGTGTGAACTCTTCCTTGTGTTTCTGTGTCTGGAACTCTTTGAACTCTATGAACCCCACTTTCATATTTTAAAGTTGAATATATGTTTTTTCCTTTTATTGATGCAATTACTTCCTTTAATCCCCCAGCGTCACTTTTGGAAATACTTATTAATTCAAGATCCCATTTTTTTTTATGACAAACTTTTTCATACATTTTAAAAAGATCTGATGCAAAAAGACTTGCTTCTAATCCTCCAGTACCTGCTCTTATTTCAATGATAGCATTTTTTTTGTCTGCATCATCTTTAGGTAGAAGAAATAATTTGATTTTTTTTTCATTATTTTCATTTTTTTTTATTAATTCGTCTAATTCTTTCTTTGCCAATTCTTTCATATCTCTATCACTACTTTCATCGTTAATTATTTTTTCTAAATCTTTTTGATCTGTCTCGAAAGAATAATATTCTTTTATTTCTTTAATAATTTCATTTAAATCTGCATAATCTTTTGACTTTTCTGCAAATTTTTTTTTATCTATTGCTTCTGAAGATAATTCTTTTTCAAGCAATGAATGTTTTGATATTAAGTTCTTAACTTTCTCTATAGGAATCATTAATTATTTTTTTCTATTTCTTTAACTTTTTTTTCTACCTGGTTAACTACTTCGGATATTATGTCTTCTGTTAAAATCTTTTGGGACTGAATACCAGAAAGATAAAGCATATTACTACCTTTTCCGCCACCCGTAATTCCAATATCAGTCATTGCAGCTTCGCCTGGGCCATTAACTACACATCCTATAACGGATAGTGTTACAGGTGTTTTGATGTGAGAAAGTTTATCTTCTAATATTTTAACAATTTTTATAACTGGAAACGCCTGTCTAGCGCATGAAGGGCAGGATATAATTTTAACTCCTCTATTTCTCAAATTTAATGATTTTAGTATTTCATTTCCAACTTTTACTTCTTCAACTGGATCATCTGATAAAGATATTCTTATGGTATCGCCAATTCCGTCCATTAGAAGTGAACCTAATCCTATTGATGATTTTATGCTCCCAGATACAAAGCTGCCTGCTTCAGTAATTCCCAAATGTAAAGGGTAATCAGTCACCTTAGAAAGCTCTCTATACGCAGCAATAGACAAAAAAACATCTGAAGATTTAACGCTTATTTTAAAATTAAAAAAATCTTCATCTTCTATAATTTTAATATTCCTTAAAGCGCTTTCAACCAAAGCTTCGGGACATGGTTCTTTATGCTTCTCTAATATATCTTTTTCAAGAGAACCCGCATTTACACCTATTCTAATTGAACAATTATTATTCTTTGCCGAAGATATAATTTCTTTTATTTTTTTTTTTTCTCCTATATTACCTGGATTAATTCTTAAACATTTTGCTCCATTTTCTGCGGCTTCAATAGCTCTCTTATAATGAAAATGAATATCCGCAACTATAGGGATTGAAGTATGTCTAACAATTTCTTTTAGAGCAAAAGTAGAATCTTCATCTGGACAAGAAACTCTAACTATATCAGCTCCCTCAGCGGCTATATCATTAATTTGATTGATTGTAGATTTAATATCGGTTGTTAAAGTATTTGTCATAGACTGAACAGATATAGGGTGGTCACCCCCTACTTTAACGTCCCCTACACTAATTACTTTAGTTTTTTTTCTTTTTATATCTCTAAATGGTCTTAAACTCATTTTATTTATTTAGTTTAAATTCTTTATGAAGAGCTGAAATAGCTTTTTTAACAAATTTCTTTCCTATTAATACTGATATCTTAATTTCCGATGTTGAGATAACTAAGATATTAATTCCGTTGTTAGCCAATGTTTGAAACATTCTATATGTTACACCAGGTGTGGTTATCATTCCAACGCCAATAATTGATATTTTTGATACATTTTCATTCACTATTAAATCTCTAAATTTTATTTTTTTGTTTTTTTTTATAAGTTTTAAAGTTTTTGATAAATTATCTGATTTAATAGTAAAAGTTATATCAGTTTCTTTTTTATTGTCTGATGAAGTTTGAACAACCATATCTATGTTAATATAATTTTGAGAAAGCGGTTTAAATACAGAAGCTGCTACTCCAGGTTTATCTTTTACTCCAAGAATAGTTACTTTCGCATCATTTTTAGTAGATGTAAGTCCTGTAATTATCTTATTGTTAAATATATTTTTTCTTTTTGTAATTAAAGTTCCAGGTTTATTTATAAATGAAGATTTTACATCAATATTAATTCTATTTAATCTTGCATCTTGTATTGAGGTTGGTTGCATAACTTTTGCCCCCAGTGAAGCCATTTCCAACATCTCTTCATAAGAAATAACTTTGATTTTTTTTGCTTTTATTAAAGTTTTAGGATCGGTTGTATAAACACCGTTAACATCTGTATAAATGATACATTTTTGAGCTTTGAAAAATTTTGCGCACATAATTGCAGTTGCATCAGATCCACCTCTTCCTAGAGTAGTTATTCTTTTATTTAAATTAATTCCTTGAAAACCCGCAATTATTGGAATCCCTTCGGCCCGTATAAATTTATTAATTTTTTTTTTGTTAATTTGACTAATTCTTGATGAGCTATAGTTGCCTTGAGTTAAAATTGGAACCTGCCAACCCATCCAAGATTGAGATTTATATCCTAAGTGATTTAATCGACCCGCAATTAATGAGCAAGATATTTGTTCTCCAGAAGAAACTAAAGCATCATACTCTGAAGAAATAAAATTATTACTTATTTTTTTTGATTTTTTTACTAAATCATTCGTTACTCCGCTCATAGCAGATGAAACTACTATTACTTTGTATCTCTTCTTAACATAGCTAATAATGATATTAGCTACTTTTTTAATTCTATCTATTGTACCTACTGAAGTACCACCAAATTTTAAAACAACAATTTTCATTGATAATAATTTTTTTTAAAAATTAAAATATGTTGATAAAATACATCTTAATTGTAATGTCAACAACCAATGAAAAGTAACACAATAAATAAACAAGAAATAGAAAAATTTTCTAAAATAGCCTCTCAATGGTGGGATCCTAATGGAAAATTTAAACCATTACACAAGTTTAATCCAATCAGAATAAGATACATTAAAGATAGTATAATAAAACACTTTAAAATAAAATCTCCAACAAAACCTTTCAAAGGAATTAATATTTTAGATATTGGTTGTGGTGGTGGTCTACTTTGTGAACCAATGAGTAGATTGGGAGCAAATGTTGTTGGGATAGATGCATCCAAAAATAATATTCAAACTGCAAAGATTCATGCAAAAAAAAATAATCTTAAAATTAATTACATATGCTCTTCTCCTGAAGTATTAAAAACAAGAGAAAAATTTGATGTAATTTTAAATATGGAAATAGTAGAGCATGTTAATGATGTAAATTTTTTTATAAAAAAAAGCTCAGAATTATTAAAAAAAAATGGATTAATGTTTGTTGCAACTCTAAACAAAACACTTAAATCATATATGTTTGCAATTATAGGAGCTGAATACATATTGCGATGGCTTCCAATTGGAACCCATGATTGGGAAAAATTTGTTAAGCCAGAAGATTTAATAAAAATATCAAAGAAAAATAATTTAGAAATTAAAAATTTAGATGGTTTAAACTTTAATCCGTTAAGCAATAAATGGAAAATCAGTAGTGATAATTCAGTAAATTACATTGCTAAATTTAAAAAAAATTAATTATCTTTTTCATTTATCCATGGAATAATATCGACTTGAATTCCTTCTTCATTTAATTCTTTGATATTTTCTAATGAAGTTTTTCCATAAATTCCTTTTGATTTTTTTTTATTATTATAATGAATTGATCTAGCCTCATAAGTAAAATTTTCGCCAACATATTCGAAGTTATTTTTAATAAATTTTTGATATTTTTTTATAATTTTTTTTATTTTTGCATGTTTTTTAATATTTATTTTTTCAAATTTACCATTTTTGGAATTTACAACATTTGGTGACATAATGTTTTTTTGGATGTCTAATGAATTACAATTCAAACAATTAATATGTTTTAATTTTTTTAACTTTTCGTATTCAACTGAAGAGGCAAACCAACTGTCAAAAGATTTCTTACATCTTTTACAAACTAAATTATATTTTATCATCCTGATTACTTGGTAATTAATTTACTTAATTCAATATTATAATATATTACGTCCGGTAGTCAGCGTTAATTTCTATATATTTTTTTGTTAAATCCATTGTGTATGCTTCAAATCTTTTTTTTCCTGTTCCTATATCAACAAATACTTCGATTTTTTCGTTTTTCATATATTCTTGGGCTATAGTTTCATCATAAAAACTAGATAATTGTCCTTTTTCAACTATTTTTATATTACCAAATTTTATTACCAATTTATTTAAATTAACAACAACACCGGATTTCCCTATAGCCATTATAACCCTACCATAATTACAATCTTCTCCGGCAATAGCTGTTTTTACCAAAGTGGAATTTGCAATCGAAAAAGCAACTTTTTTTGCATCATCTTGCGTTTTAGCGTTATTAACAGAGACAGTTATAAACTTAGACGCCCCCTCTCCATCTGCTGCAACTCTCTTAGCAAGATTTAAAAGCACTGAATGTAAAGCAATATCAAAATCTTTTATTTTTGGATCATTTATATTTTTAATTTTAGAATTTTTTGCAAAAGCTGTAGAAAAAATTGTAACCATATCATTGGTGCTGGTATCACCATCACAACTAATAGCATTAAATGTTGTTTCAATATTTTTTTTTAATAACTTTTGTAAAATACTTGAAGAAAGATTTGCATCTGTAAAAATAAAACCTAAAGTTGTTGCCATGTTTGGAAATATCATGCCTGATCCTTTTGCAATTCCATAAATTTTTACATTTGTAGATCCAATTTTGCATTCTTCCATAGCAAGCTTAGGAACTAAGTCAGTTGTCAAAATTCCCAAGGCTGCTTTGGCCCATATATACTTATTTTGTGTATACTTAATTTTTTCAACAAGCTCTGGAATATTTTTTTTTATTTTATCAGTTGGAAATTTTTCTCCGATAGTGCCTGTGCAGGCAAAAATTATTTTATTTGATTTAACTTTTTCTGGTGTTTCTTCATCTGCTTTTTGTTTATCTGAAAGTCTAACAGACAATTCTTCAGCAATATCCTTTAGGCTCTGATAACCTTTTCTTCCAGTAAAAACATTTGCGTTTCTTGTATTTATCAGCAACGCACTAATTTTTTTATTTTTTACATTTAAATTCCATTTTATATTTTCTGAAACTATATTCGATTGCGTATATACTGATGCATATTCTGCCTGTTTTCTGAAGTAAAACATAACAAGATCATCTCTTTCGCTATTATAAAGATTCGCTGAAATAGTAGAAATTGAGAGACCATCGATATGGTCAAGGTCTTGAAAGTCACCCAATTTCGACTTCTTACTATTGTTTGAATTAAAGAAATTGCCAAAGTTTATTGCCATACTATTTAAATAAGTTATTTAATACCTATATATTAAAACTATATATCAAAAAATTAAATTAAAATGCTAAATCCTTTTAAATTTCTATCAAAATTTTTCTCATCAAGTAACCAAAAAGAACTTAATAGAATTAAGAAAATTGTTGAAAAAGTTAACAATTACGAAGAAAAAGTTATTAAACTAAAAGATAAAGAATTTCCAATAAAAACTGATGAATTTAAAAAAAAAATAAAAAATGGAAATACTTTAGACTCAATTTTGCCCGAGGCTTTTGCGCTAGTGAGAGAAGCTTCAAAAAGAGTAAGAGAAGAACGTCATTTTGATGTACAAATTATGGGCGGTATCACTCTGCACGAAGGAAAAATTGCTGAAATGAAAACTGGAGAAGGAAAGACGCTAACTATCGTTCTTGCTGCATATTTAAATGGTTTAATGGAAAAAGGAGTTCACATAGTTACAGTTAATGACTATTTAGCAAAAAGAGACTGCGAAGAGATGGGTAAAATTTATAGTTTTTTAGGTTTGTCTTCTGGCTTCATAAATAATGGACAAGATGATTATGCAAGGAAAAAAAATTATGATTGTGATATTACGTATGCCACAAATAGCGAGTTAGGATTTGACTACCTTAGAGACAATATGTCGGCTAGCAAGGAGCAAATTGTACAAAGAGAACATTATTTTTCTATAGTAGATGAAATAGACTCATGCTTAATAGATGAAGCTAGAACACCGCTTGTAATATCAGGAGCCGCCGAAAATAAAACAGATCAATATTTGTCAGTAGATAAAATAGTAAAACAATTAAATCCAGAAGATTATGAAGTTGATGAGAAAGACAAAAATATTTTACTTACAAATCAAGGAATTGATAAAGTAGAAAAAATTTTTTCTAACGCAGGTATTTTAAAAAATAATAATTTTTATGACCCAGGAAATTTAAATTTAGTACACCATGTAAATCAAGCATTAAAAGCTAATCACTTATTTGAAAAAGGAAGAGATTACATTGTAAAAGACGACTCTTTAAAAATAATAGATGAACTAACTGGAAGAATTCTTGAAGGAAGAAGATATGGAGACGGTTTACACCAAGCTCTTGAGGCTAAAGAGAAAATAGATATCCAGGTAGAGAACCAAACTCTTGCCTCAATTACCTACCAAAATTACTTTAAACTTTACTCCAAAATATCAGGGTGCACTGGAACAGCCGTAACTGAATCTGAAGAGTTTTTTGAAATATATGACTTAAATGTTGTAAGTATTCCTACTAACAAGAAAATGATAAGACAAGACTGGAATGATCAAATTTTTAGAACGTTAGAAGAAAAAGACAGTGCTATTATAAAAAAGATAGAAGAGTGCAATAAAAAAGGTCAGCCGATTTTAGTTTTCACAGCAAGCATTAATAAGTCCGAACATTATTCCAATTTATTAAAAAATCTCAAAATTAAACATATAGTATTAAACGCAAAAAATCATGAAGGAGAAGCAGAAATTATTGCAAATGCTGGAACAAAAAACTCTATAATAATCACAACAAGTATCTCTGGAAGAGGAGTAGATATCAAGCTTGGTGGAAAAGAGAATAAAAATAACAAAAAAGATGAAATTAAATCTCTAGGTGGATTGTTTGTAATAGGAACAGAAAGAATGGAATCTAGAAGAGTAGATAATCAAGCAAGAGGCAGATCTGGACGTCAAGGTGATGAGGGAGAGTCTATTTTTTATGTCAGTTTAGAAGATGATTTAATGCGAATATTTGGATCTGATTCTATGAACAATATTTTAAAAAAACTTGGCTTAAAAGATGGTGAAAGTATTGATCACCCATGGATAAATAAAGCCTTAGAACGTGCACAACAAAAGGTAGAAGCAAGAAACTTTGATATACGAAAAACTTTATTAAAATTTGACAATGTTTTAAATGACCAAAGACATGTAATTTTCACTCAAAGAAGAGAGGTTATAAATAGTACGGAAATATTTAATTATTCTGACAGTTTCTTATCAGAAACTATTGAACAATTAATGGAATTGAAAAACAAAAATGTAACCAATTATAAAAATGATGAATTTAAGAATCAATTAAAAGCTATACTGGGTAAAAGTTTTGAAACAAATGAAATAGAAAATTTAACTAAATTAGAAAACAAAAAATTTAAAGAAAAAATTGAGGAAAAATTCAAAGAAAAAAGAAATGAAAGAATCGAAAATCTTTCCAATGAACAAGCAAAAGAGCTGGAAAAGAGAATTTTTTTACAAACAATAGATTTAAATTGGAAATCACATATTCAGTACTTAGAACAACTAAGACAAGTTATAGGTCTCAGGTCTTACGGCCAAAGAGATCCTTTGATTGAATATAAAAAAGAAGCTTTTAATTTATTTGAAAGACTATTATACAAACTTAAAACTGATTTAATTACAATTTTAATCAATCTATCAATTGTAAAAAATCTAAATGAAAATCCTCAAGAAAACTTGAAATCAGACAAAATCAATCCTAAATATATTGGAAAAAAAATGAGCAGAAACGAACCATGTTTTTGTGGTTCAAAGAAAAAATACAAACACTGCTGTGGTTCTTTCTAAAAAAAATAAAAAATACAAAATAAAAAAATTAATAATCCAAAAATAATTAATTCTTTTTTAAATTGAAGAACTATTTCTTTTATATTATTTAAAAAACTTGTTTGCATGCTTAATGAAGCTTCGTCTTTTGATTGCTTTATAAACCCTTTATTTCTTCCAATTAACAAAAATTTATTTTTTCTATGATTTATAATTTCATCTTTGTTTAAATCTTTTAATTCATTTAAATTTCTTTCTATAGAATTTCGAACATTTTCTAAAGTAAGATCTCTATCTCTATGGGCGCCGCCAACTGGTTCATAAATAATTTCATCAATTACTCTTAAATTTAATAAGTCTTTTGCCGAAAGTTTCATTGCTTTAGCAGCTTCTAAAGTTTTCGTTGGGTCCCTCCAAAGTATTGTGGCACATCCCTCGGGTGAAATGACTGAATATATTGCATTTGAAAGCATAAGAACTTTATTCGATGAAGCCAGTGCTACAGCTCCACCCGAACCACCCTCACCAATTACTACTGATATAGTTGGAACTTCTAATCCCATACTGCACTCAATAGTTTTTGCTATTGCTTCTGCCTGGCCTCTTTCTTCTGCTCCAACTCCGGGGTAAGCACCGGGCGTATCTATAAAAGATATGATTGGAAGTTGAAATTTATTAGCTAACTTCATTAATCTTAGAGTTTTTCTATAACCCTCTGGCCGCATCATTCCAAAATTTCGTTCAATTCTAGTATTCAAATCATCACCTTTTTCTTGACCAATAACTAACACTGAATTTCCGCTAAATTTTGCAAAACCTGTTAACACTGATTTATCTTCACCATAAAATCTATCTCCAGATAGAGGTATAAAATCTTCGAACAAATTATCTATAAAAAATTTAGATCTAGGTCGATCTTCATGTCTTGCTACTAAAGTTGTTTGCCAAGGATTTAGGTTTGAATAAACTTCTTTTAGTTTTTCATCAATTTTAGACTGAGTTTGTGAAATTTTTCCTGTATCAACTTCTGAAAGTCCTTCATTGTTATATGGATCCTTTAATTTGTCTATCTCGTCCTCTAAACTTTTGATTTCATCTTCAAAATTTAAATAATTTCTCATATTTTATATAATTATGTTTATAAATCAAAAAAGGGCAAAAAAATGTTAAAATTTTTCAACTATAATAATAAATTGATGCTTCCAAATCAAAAAGTTATATTAATCAATAAAAGAGACCTAATATGGTGACTTAAATGAAAGAAAAATATATAAAAATTAAAAATCTGTCTGTTTCAGAAAAATTGGTAAGTTTCGTAAATAATGAATTATTACCTGGAACCAATATTAACAAAGAAAAATTCTGGAGTGGATTTAATAAATGTATTCACGATCTTTCCCCTAAAAATAAAAAATTATTAGAAGAAAGAGAAAAAATACAAAAGACAATAGATGCATGGCATAAAGATAAAAAAGGTAAAAAATTAAATTTAAATAAATACACAGAATTTCTAAAAAAAATTGGTTATTTGAAAAAATCTGGTCCAAATTTTAAAATTAAAACAAAAAATTTAGATAAAGAAATATCGAGTATTTGCGGTCCACAATTGGTTTGTCCCGTTTCTAATTCAAGATTTTTATTAAACGCTGCTAATGCAAGGTGGGTAAGTTTATATGATAGTTTGTATGGAACAGATTTAATTCCAGAAACTCATGGAGCCTTAAAAGGAAAAACTTATAATCCAATTAGGGGAAAAAAAGTAATCGAATATGCCCGAAATTTATTAGATAAATATATACCGTTAAAAAATATTAGTTGGAAAGATTTATCAAAATTTCCAGAAATTATAAATAACAAATTAAATTTAAAATTAAAAAATCCTAAGCAGTTTATAGGTTATAATAAAAAATCAAATAAACTATCTTCACTTTTATTTGTTAATAATAATCTTCACATTGATATCTTATTTGATCAAAGTGGGAATATGGAAATAAACAATCCAGAGGGTAATCAAGACAAATTAAAAATTCACGATATAATTTTAGAATCTGCCATTTCAACTATCTGTGATCATGAGGATAGTGTGGCTGCAGTTGATGCAGAAGATAAAGTTATAGGATATCGAAATTGGTTGGGCTTAATGAAAGGAAATTTAAAAGCAGAATTTATAAAAAAAAGTAAAAAAAATATAAGAAAATTAAATTCTGATCGAAATTATATTTCAAAAGAAGGAAAAAAAATTAAATTACATGGTAGATCTTTATTGTTAAATAGAAATGTTGGTCATCTCATGACTAATCCTGCTATTCTATTAAAAGATGGATCAGAATGTCCTGAAGGAATTCTTGATGCCTTTATAACATCTCTTGCAAGTCTCCATGATTTTAAAAGAAAAGGAAACTCTAGAGTTAATTCTATTTATATTGTTAAACCAAAAATGCATGGTCCTGAAGAATGTGCTTTTACAAATTTGATTTTTGAAAAAGTTGAAAAAGTTTTAAATTTAAAAAAGTATCAAATTCTTTGTGGCATTATGGATGAAGAGAGAAGAACTTCAGTTAACCTCAAAGAGTGTATTAGAGCTTTAAAAAATAGAGTCTTTTTTATCAATACCGGTTTTTTAGATAGAACAGGGGATGAAATTCATACATCAATGGAAGTTGGACCAATGATTTTAAAAGGTGATATGAAATCTTCAAAATGGATTTCCGCTTACGAAAATAATAATGTCGACATTGGTATCGCATGTGGTTTTTCTGGTAAAGCTCAGATAGGAAAAGGAATGTGGGCAATGCCAGATTTAATGGCCGATATGATAAAACAAAAAATAAATCATCCCTTAGCTGGTGCTAATTGTGCGTGGGTACCTTCTCCTACAGCTGCAGCGTTACATGCTTTGCACTATCATGAAGTTAATGTCTTTGATAAACAAAAAAAATTATCAAAAAGAAAACCAGCAAAGCTTAATGATCTTTTAACTATTCCAGTTGCCGATAGGCCTAATTGGTCTATTGAAGAAATAACCAAAGAATTAAAAAATAATGCACAAGGAATTTTAGGCTATGTAGTTAGATGGGTAGACCAATCTGTGGGGTGCTCTAAAGTGCCTGACATCAATGGCGTTGGTTTAATGGAGGACAGAGCAACATGCAGAATAAGCAGCCAACACATTGCTAATTGGTTGTTTCACGGAATCTGTAGCAAAAAACATGTTTTGGAAATTATGAAAAAAATGGCAAAAGTTGTAGATAGTCAAAACTTAAAAGATCTGAGTATGAAAGGACAGGCTCCTTACCAAACTATGTCTGGAAATTTTGACAAATCTATAGCTTTCAAGGCAGCTTGTGAGCTTGTGTTTCATGGAAGATCACAACCTTCGGGTTATACGGAGCCAATACTTCACATTAATAGACTGCTTAAAAAAAATTAATTTAATTATTCCCGACACCATTTCTATTTTTGAAAGCCGAAAATAATGTTCCATCATCCAAATTTTCAATTTCACCGCCAACAGGTAATCCTTGGGCGAGTTTTGATACTTTCACGTTTGTATCTTTTAAACTATCAGTTATGTAATAAGCAGTGGTCATCCCTTCAACAGTTGCACTAGTTGCAATTATCACTTCCTCAATTTTATCTTTTTTTACTCTTTCAACTAATGAATTAACCAATAAATCCTCTTTTCTTTTTCCTACTGAGGAAACTGTACCTCCCAATATATGAAAATAACCATTGTATATATTTGAGTTTTCAATTGACCATTGATCTCCTATTGATTCAACAACGCAAATTTTATCATATTTTTTTTCAA
>MDSV01016153.1_pt1 | contig 15198 bp, 10 predicted proteins | sample 810851 | NCBI WGS metagenome assembly MDSV01 (sample SAMN05326640, study PRJNA326480) | marine metagenome | isolation source: seawater | place: Atlantic Ocean: North East | collected 2012
GCTGATATTTTCGAATCCTTTGTTGGTTCAATCATAGCCGCAATGATCATTGCAAGTTCTGATGGATTTGGTGGAGTTGGCTTCACTGGCGCCTCTGATTACATTATGATGCCAATTATGCTTGGTCTTATTGGATACGTTGCTTCTATCATCGGAGTTTTCTCCATGTATGTTCTCAAGAACGGCAGCGATGCAGCAGCAGCTCTTCGCAACACGACATTCATTGCTGCTGCATTGTTTTGGGCTGGCGGTTATATCTCCATCAACCAAGGATTGATTGATGTTGAAATGGGCGTTATGCATTCTGTTGTGCTGGGCAGTGTTGTCGGTATTGCAATTGGCCTTGTTACTGAGTATTACACCGGAATCGAACCCGTTTTTGGTATTAAGACCAAAGCAATCCCTCATATCGGTGAAATGTCCAAGACCGGACCAGCAACCAACGCTATTGCCGGACTTTCGGTTGGTATGATGTCAACCTTCATCCCTATACTCCTCATTGCAGGTGGCATTCTTGGTGCAAACCAATTCGGTGGCGAAGAATACGGACTTTACTGTATTGCAATGGCTGCTATGGGAATGCTTGCTACTGTTGGTGTCACCATGACTGTGGATGCTTACGGACCGGTTGCAGACAATGCAGGTGGAATCGCAGAAATGAGCGGACTTGGCGAAGATGTTCGAGCCATCACTGACGAACTTGACTCTATTGGAAACACGACTGCTGCTGTCGGCAAAGGATTTGCCATAGGCTCAGCAGCTCTTACTGCCCTTGCGCTGTTCGCTGCATACACTGCTGCAGTTCCTGGCGAACTCGATCTCACTCTTACTAATCCTGAAGTCGTTATCGGGCTCTTGATTGGCGGAGGACTACCGTTCGTAGTTGCTGCAATGACCATGACCTCGGTTGGAAAGGCTGCGGGTGACATGGTCGTTGAGATTCGCCGACAATTCAAGGAAATTCCAGGGCTGCTTGAAGGTAAGGAAGGCGTTAAGCCAGATTCACAAACTTGTGTCGATATTTCAACCAAGGCTGCTCTGCGAGAAATGGTAGGGCCCGGAGTCGTCGCAATTGTTGCTCCTGTCATCGTAGGTTTGTCTCTTGGAGCAAATGCACTTGGAGGTCTTCTAGCAGGTTCTCTTGTTACTGGTGTTCTCATGGCTTTGTTCATGGCAAACGCTGGCGGTGCTTGGGACAACGCAAAGAAAGCAATTGAACAAGGACACATCGAAGGGGCCAAGAAAGGTGATGATGCGCATGATGCTGCTGTAATTGGTGACACCATTGGAGACCCGTTCAAGGACACAAGTGGTCCATCACTTAACATTCTCATCAAATTGATGTCGATTGTTGCAGTGGTTTTGGCTGGTACTGGACAACTCGTTTGAGGATTCATCAAGCGTTAGGCTCTTGAACAGAGCCTTGTTGGCCAATACATGGCTCGTAGAGTCCAAACTGCATCAATCATGCTGCTGCTGCTGTGCGCCAGCACGCTTGCAGGCTGCACCACCGGTTCAGTTGACTCGACAGAATCCAGCTCAATGACAGTGGAACAAACGCTTCTTCCACAATGGGAAATTGGTGACCAATGGCTCTACACATTCATAACGCCTCAATTTGGTGAGGACAGTGCTCGTTTGGTCGTTGCAGAAATTGATGAGGACGAGGGTGTTTATCAACTCGGAATTTCTTCAGAGCGTGAGGCACAAAGGCATGCAGTCATCAATCACAACCCGTTCCTTGGGCGAATGACAATTGATGGTTTATCGGTCTATGAAAATGGCGAGCCACAATCAGTGTTTTCTTTCCCATGGACCGTTGGTGACAGTTGGACCTTCACTCTATTTGGACAGGATTGGACTGCGTCAACAGATTCACTTAACAACGGAAATGCTCGTGTTTCTGCAACTTCTGCTGATGGACATGAAATCACGTACACATTCAGTGGTGACAAAGGTTTCATGGAAAATTTTGTTTGGCGTAACGATGAAGGCGCACGGCAATTACGAATGGATTTGAATGCAGCACGCGACGGATATTCAGGCGATGTTTTCTTTTACCGAGCTGGTGATTTACTTGACAACCGGTATGAGAATAACGATCAAGAAGTCTACGATACATTCCTCGACGAAGGTCACTCAACGGAGGGAGACTGGAACACATTGGTTTGGTATCTCGATGTCGAAATCAGTCAAGGTGGCTCTGGTTCATTATCGATGAAAGACCATGCTGGTGCATCACCATTAACCAGAGCATGGGGCTCAAGCGCCACTGAAAAAGGCGCTATTGGTACTATTCCATCCAATACTGGTGAATACTCACTGACGGTAACCGCTCGTGGCCAAGAATCGTTTATTCATCTAAAAGTGGCTGGTGCTCTTGTCTTCCAATGGACATTGTGAGTTGATCTATTGCCAACGCTCGTGATGATGCACGGAATGACTGGTGATGCCAGTATGATGCGCCCGTTTGCTGAAAAAATACTGCCGGAAGGTTGGACTCTCATCGTTCCAGAAGCACGCTACTTGCACCCACGCCGGGGAAGGACATGGTGGCGTTATGAAGACGAGGACGCTGATGCAACTCGTCGCATGACACTCTCTCGACGGGAACTCATTGATGTCGATTCGTCACTTTCGCAACTGGAACAACTTATCGCCGAACAAGCTCCTCTCGGTCCATTGGTTGTTGGCGGCTTTTCTCAAGGAGGGGCAATGGCTCAGGAAATTCTTCAACTCCCCTTAGCAGACAGAATCATTGGAGTCGTGGCCATGGGGACTCGCCTTGTGCGTGAGATGGAACTGCGTATTCGGCTTGCTGAGTTAGAGTCCAAACATCTTTTTTGGATGCATGGTGAGAAAGATCTTCGAGTCTCAATTCAAGACGGGTGGGCAGTTGTTCATGTGTTTGAATCTGCAGGCTGGGCGATGGAATTGATAGAACATCCGAAGGGCCATATGATTCCAATGGAACATCATGAATCGTTGAAGGAATGGTTAACTGCGCTTTCGAAGATAAGGCTGTAATTGATCGTAACCTCCAATAAAAATTGGGCGCTCATTGCTGATATCGAGAATCACCGGAACAGTTCTGTGTCCGGTAGCATCAACGACCAACTTTCGCAATCCAGGGTGCTCGTCGAAGTTGTATTCTGTGTATGTAAGATTCGAACGTTCAAGTAACCGTTTAGCAGCGGTACAATATCCGCAAAAATTTCCGGTGTAGACGAGAAATTGTGATTGACTTTCTTGAGCGTGAAGTACTATGGTCTCCTCGGACATGCTTTTTCGAGTTAAATGGGCTACTTGAACCTATACTGCTTGAATCAATCTGTAACTGACAGAAAAATCGAGTGAATCCAAAGTCTCGTCCAAGTTTCGAATCTTCTTATCATCATCTGCGATGCGAAGTACTCGCGTACATATTCCGATTTGTACTGCTTTCCTTGCGAGTGTTTCTGCCGTAAGGGATCCAAATCCATGAACTCCGTTTGGACAAGCACCGTTGTGCGTCTGTAGCCCCTGCCTTGGATTGCCGCTGACTGAAGAAGAATCCGTGATGACAATGAACGATTGCAATTGATGTTGTTCAATTTCATCCAAAGCCTTTCTGATTAGTTCAACCGTGCTCTGTAAACGTTCCAAAGTGTTGCCTTTTTTATTGTCAAAGGTTTCGACGACCATTATTTCTGCCTTTTTGCTCGCATCTACTACGGTCCACCCTTTGGATTGTAAATGCTCCAATACAGACCCACCTCGTCCAAAGTATCGCAGATTGGGCATGAATCGCCCAAGTAGAAGTGCATGATGTTCCTTCCGCTTGCTCACTCTGTCCGATGGTCAATACTGTTAATTGATAGTAGATACAAAGAACAGTTCATGAAAGGTGTTATCCTTTTCAATAAACGGAAGGATAAAAAGGCTGACAGAGTACCTAAACCCATGCTAGCGGAGCGTATGCGCAGACTTGGCTCGTTTGCGGCGCTGGCTATGTTTTTCTTCGCTTCTGTTTCAACCTCTCAGTTGATGTTTTTGGACTTAAATAACTCAATTGAAGATTCATTGGTGCATTCGTCCTCTCGTTCCATCGATTCTGACCTGGACGGAATTCTTGATGCGGATGACACTTGCCCAACTGGAGACACAGGCTGGACTTCAAATTCGACAACAGATCACGACTCTGATGGATGTCGCGATTCGACAGAAGACTCCGACGATGACAACGATTCTGTTGCAGACAACTTTGATGATTGCAGTAACGGTAGCATTGGATGGTCTCCCTCTGCAGCAACTGATTATGACAATGATGGCTGCCATGATACTCTAGAAGACGACGATGACGACAATGATGGAGTTGCTGATACCTCGGATGGATGCGCTCTTGGTGACCGCGGATGGACCTCAGGAGCCTTGACAGACCACGACTCCGATGGCTGCCAAGACATTTCCGAGGACCTTGATGATGACAATGACTCTGTTGCTGACTTATCCGACACGTGTCAGACTGGTGAACTTGGTTGGACTTCTACAGTTTCTACAGACCATGATTCCGATGGTTGTCAAGATTCAAGCGAGGATTTGGATGATGATAACGACCAAGTAGCCGATACTTCTGATTCGTGCGCATTAGGAGACACTGGTTGGATTGCTTCTTCAACCACCGATCATGATTCTGACGGTTGTCAAGATGCTGTTGAGGACACAGATGATGACAACGATGGTATCTCGGACAGCCTCGATTCATGTCGGACTGGTGATATGGGCTGGACCCCCGATTCTTCAACGGATTACGATTCCGATGGCTGTCAAGATTCCTTGGAAGACCTTGATGATGATAACGACGGAGTCAATGATTTAGCTCCTGACGATTGCCTTACAGGTGACCTTGGATGGACCTCATCTTCGACCACTGACCACGATTCTGATGGTTGTCAAGATTCATCCACTGAAGACGATGATGATGACAACGATGGTATCGTTGATGCTCAAGATGATTGCCAAACCGGTGACTTGGGCTGGACCTCGTCTACGCCCGGTACAGACTACGATGCTGACGGCTGTCAGGATTCCTTAGAAGACCTCGATGACGATAACGACGGCGTTGCAGACTCTGCACCTGACCTGTGCCCAAAGGGAGACAAGGGGTGGACATCCACTTCGCTCACCGATTCAGACGGTGACGGCTGTAGAGATTCTACCGAAGATAACGACCAAGACAATGACGGATTGGATGATGGAGATGACGATTGTCCCACTGGCGATATGGGCTGGATATCCAGTTCTACCACGGATCATGATTCTGATGGTTGTCAAGATTCTTCAACTGAGGACACCGATGACGATAACGACGGTATAACCGATACACTTGATAATTGTCGAACTGGAGTTATTGGGTGGTCTCCTTCCGCAGCAAACGATTACGATTCTGACGGTTGTAGAGACTCGGATGAAGACCCTGATGACGACAACGATGGAGTCTTGGACGGTTCTGATATCTGTGACACGGGTGAACTGGGCTGGACTTCGACTCCCTCCAATGATTACGATTCAGATGGTTGCCGTGATTCATCGGAAGACATCGATACGGACAATGATGGCGTTCTGAATGCAGGTGACGTTTGTCCGAATGGAGACCTTGGTTGGAACTCGAACCCTACCACAGACCATGATTCCGACGGTTGTCAAGACGCTCTAGAAGATACCGATGATGATAATGATGGTGTATTGGATGTCTCCGATACATGCGATACGGGTAATCTTGGCTGGATTTCCTCTTCTGCTAATGACCGTGATGCTGATGGCTGCCGTGACTCAGATGAAGATTTCGATGATGACAACGATGGTGTTCAAGACGGTGTAGACGACTGTGCTCAAGGCGATATGGGGTGGATTTCCTCTTCAACTACAGACCATGATACCGATGGTTGTCGAGATGCATCTTCAGAGGATGGAGATGATGACAATGATGGTATACTTGACGGCGTGGATACTTGTAATATTGGTCACACAGGATGGACCTCAACGTCCCTTACAGACTACGATTCAGATGGTTGTCACGACGATATAGAAGACGGCGATGACGATAACGATGGAATCATCGACTCCAATGACATGTGTCCAAAAGGAGATTTGGGTTGGACTTCGACCGTCGCAAACGATAATGATCAAGACGGTTGCCAAGATGCTACCGAAGATTTTGATTCAGACAACGATGGAGTGAATGACCCAGTTGACTCATGCCCTACTGGAATCACCGGGTGGATTTCCTCCTCGTCAACCGATTACGATAGTGATGGCTGCAAGGATACTTCGGCTGAAGACTTGGATGATGACAACGATGGCATTAACGATTCAGTTGATTCATGTGCTACCGGAACAATTGGTTGGAGTCCAACCCCGGTGACCGATTATGATTCTGATGGGTGTCAAGATTCTGGTGAAGATACAGATGATGACAATGACCTACGTGTCGACCCCTTTGACGATTGCATAAAAGGAAACATGGGATGGACATCAACCGCTGTTACAGATTATGATTCTGATGGCTGCCAAGACGCTCTTGAAGACTTAGACGATGACAACGATGGCGTTGAAGACTTAGACCCCGATGCTTGTCAAACAGGTGATCTTGGATGGACATCAACACCTCTTACAGACCACGATGGTGATGGTTGCCAAGATGCAGTTGAAGATATGGACGATGATAACGACGGCATCACCGACAGCCTAGACCAATGTCTTGGCGAAGGTGGATGGACTCCGTCTCCTTCCACTGATTACGATTCAGATGGCTGTCGAGATGCTACTGAAGACTTGGATGATGACAATGATGGAGTTGTTGATTTGGCTCCAGACCTATGTCAAACCGGTGATTTAGGCTGGATTTCCAGCTCGACTACTGATAACGATGGAGACGGTTGCCAGGACAACAGCGTTGAAGACGATGACGATGATAATGACGGGATTTCCGATGCACTTGACGATTGTCAAGACGGTGATGTGGGCTGGACTCCGACGGCTGTTACAGATCATGATTCGGATGGATGTAAAGATGATACTGAAGACTTGGATGACGACAATGATGGTGTTCTTGACCTGCATCCGGACGTGTGTCCTAAAGGCTCACTGGGATGGACTTCAACGTCCGCCAATGACTTCGATGGAGACGGTTGCAGAGACCTCGATGAAGATTCAGATACAGATAATGATGGCATTAACGATGTTGATGATGATTGCAATTTCAATGAACTCGGATGGATTTCCTCTCCTGCTACAGACCACGATAACGATGGATGCAAGGATGATTCAACCGAAGACCTCGATGATGACAACGATAGTGTTCCAGATGTGGATGATGATTGCGATACCGGCATTATAGGCTGGAGTCCAACACCAATCAACGATTATGACTCAGATGGCTGTCGAGATGCAGATGAAGACTTGGATGATGATAACGACGGTGTTGAAGATACATCAGACCTTTGCGAAAAAGGTAATCTCGGTTGGATTTCAAACAGTTCGACGGATTTTGACGGCGATGGATGTCGTGATTCAACTGAAGATATTGATGATGATAACGATGGGGATACCGATGCGAGCGATAACTGTCAACTAACTCCGAATCCTGGCCAAGAAAACCATGATTTTGATTCAGAGGGCGATGCTTGTGATGACGACGATGATAACGACGGTGTCGATGATGATGTTCCCGATAACTGCCAACTGGGCGCTCTTGGATGGACTTCGACTCTACTGAATGACCATGACGGTGATGGATGCAGAGATTCGGATGAAGATTTGGATGATGATGCTGATGGTATCTCCGATACATCGGATGATTGTACACCTGGACAGACTGGTTGGGATTCGTCTCCAGCAACAGACTGGGACTCTGATGGTTGCCTTGACTCGGCAACAGGTGGTGCCACCGAGGAAGATACCGATGATGACAACGACGGGAAACTCGATACTCAAGATGATTGTCAGCGTGGTGATTTAGGTTGGACCTCTTCTGCTGCAACCGATTACGACGGAGACGGTTGTAGAGATGCGGGTGAAGATGGTGATGATGATGGCGATACTGTTGCAGACGGCGCTGACAGCTGTCTTACCAGTACAGTGGGATGGATTTCAAACTCAACTACCGATAATGACGGCGATGGATGTGAAGACGGTGTAAACGACCCTGACGATGACAACGATGGGATTCCCGACAATGCTCCTGACAACTGTCAATTCGTCCCGAACCCAGGTCAAGAAAACTTCGATGGGGATGCACAAGGAGATGCTTGTGACAACGATGATGACAACGACGGTGTGAACGATGTGAGTGACGATTGTCCTAAGGGTACAATGGGGTGGACCTCGACTACATTCACCGACCACGATGGTGACGGTTGTATAGATGCAACCTCGGAGGATACCGATGACGATAACGATTCGGTTCCGGATGATGATGATGACTGCCAGCGTGGCACGGTTGGATGGACATCCAATGCAACAACAGATTATGATTCAGACGGCTGTGAGGATGCAGTTGAAGACCTTGATGATGATAACGATGGCGTTCCTGATGTGAATGACCGCTGCTCCAAAGGAGAAATGGGCTGGACTCCAACCGTTGGTACAGATTACGACGGTGACGGTTGTCGGGACATGACAGAGGACCCAGATGATGATAACGATGGCGTCATTGATACCATCGATGTCGTATGCCAAAAAGGAGATTTGGGTTGGATTTCAAGTCCAACCACCGACCATGACTCAGACGGTTGTCGTGATGCTGGTGAAGATTTGGATGACGACAACGATACCAAGGCTGACATTGGTGACCTTTGCAGACTTGGTGAACTCGGTTGGATTTCAAACGCCACAACCGATTACGATGACGATGGATGCAGAGATTCTACGGAAGACGTTGATGATGACAATGATTCTATTCTCGACGATTTTGACAGTTGTTGGCCCGCAGATCTCGATTGGATTTCAAACTCAACTACGGACTGGGATTCCGATGGTTGCAATGACCTGACAGAAGACAATGATGATGATAACGACGGTTTATCCGATAATTTGGACAGTTGTCCACGAGGGGAAATTGGGTGGGGCGCTGGCTCATTGCCTGAGGACCACGACCAAGACGGTTGTCGCGATGCGAGCGAAGACAACGATGATGACAACGACTGGGTGCCTGACGGTGTTGATCTGTGTCCAAAGGGGATTTGGAATTGGCCACCAATACTTCCTGCACCATATACTGATTACGACAGTGATGGCTGCCTTGACCAATTCCATGCGCCGTCAAACAAAGAAGAGGACTTCGACGATGATAATGATGGTGTTCTAGATGTAGATGATTCGTGCCCTATGGGAGAATTGGGCTGGATTTCCGATAAATCGAACGATAACGATGGAGATGGCTGCAAGGACTCTGCTGAAGACGATGATGACGACAACGATGGCATCAACGACAACGAAGACGGATGTCCAGGTGGCGAGACTGGATGGGATCAGTCAAATTTGACGGATTACGATAGCGACGGTTGCCTCGATGCCATTGAAGACGATGATGATGATAACGACGGAGTTACTGATTCCAACGACCTTTGTCCACTTGGAGAACTCGATTGGACATCATCCGGTTTCGAAGATTATGATTCTGACGGCTGTCGTGATTCTTCCGAGGATGATGACGATGATAACGACAATGTTGCAGATCTTGTCGACAATTGCTCCAAAGGTGCTATGGGTTGGAGTGGGCCTTCGCCGAATGTAGATTACGACAACGATGGTTGTTATGATCCGAATGTGGAGGACCCAGATGATGATAATGACGGAGTCTTGGACATAGACGATATCTGTATTCGTGGGAATTTAAATTGGACATCATCTGCAGAGAACGATTACGATTCTGATGGTTGCCAAGACGCAACGGAAGATTCAGATGATGACAACGATGGTTCAGACGATTGGAAAGACCTTTGTCCCAAAGGGGAGCTGATGTGGACTTCGACTTCAGGAACCGACCATGACGGCGATGGTTGTAAGGATTCCAGTGAAGATGATGATGATGATAACGACAATCGCGCAGATACTGAAGACGAGTGCCCACTTGGTGAGACCGATTGGAATTCACTTTCTGAGAGTGAAGACCATGATGCGGACGGATGCCATGACTTGAAAGAGGATTTGGATTCGGATGGAGATGGAATTACAGACGTACTCGACTTCTGTCCGAAAGGCGATAAAAAATGGACCTCAAGCACCTCAACCGACCACGATAGTGATGGCTGTCAAGACAGTGGAGAAGACCTTGATGATGATAATGACTTCATTCTTGATGCCTCTGATAAATGTCCTACAGGGGATTCTGGCTGGGTTAGTTCAGGCGATACTGATTACGATTCGGATGGTTGTGAAGATTTCAACGAAGATGAAGATGACGATAATGACGGTGTTCTTGATACCAAAGACATATGTAAACTGGGCGATTTGAATTGGCTCTCATCACCATCCACAGATTACGAAGGAGATGGATGCCGAGATGCTTCTATCGAAGATAATGATGATGATAATGACGGTATTGAAGATGAATTGGACGACTGTTCAAGAGGAATTTTATCTTGGATATCCGACTCAGTAAATGATTACGACCAAGACGGGTGCCAAGATGCATCCGAAGACGAAGACGATGATGGAGACCTCATCAAGGACCAGTTTGATTCGTGTCCTCTCGGTAAATTAGATTGGATTTCAGAGCCTATTCTCGATTCGGATGCAGACGGTTGCCATGATACGACTGAAGATGACGATTACGAACCTTATGTTCCCGAGGAAACTGAAGAAGATAATGCCTTAGGCCCTACATGCAATCCGTTTTTGGAAATATGTGAAGAGGAAGAAGGGGAGGATTCAATTTCGACCGCAGATGAGCAATCCGAAACTCAGGTTCGACAACTGTTGATGACAATACTCGCCCTTGCAATTATTCCTACGGTCATTGGTGTCCTCATCCTTGCATACCGTATGAAATGGTAGTCTTTATGGTGAAACTCACAGGTTGAAAGGTGATGACCTTTTCGCAGTACTATGGCAGATGTAGTCATTCTTGCTGGCTCAACAGGAAAGAATCTTGATTTGGCCAATACGTTCCAAACTTCTCTTTCGAACCTCGGGCATCAAGGTCATGTGATTGATGTTTGCAACCTCGATATACCGCTTTACACTCCTGAAAGAGACAAGTCAAGTGGGGAAATACCAGACGTGATAAAAGTCATGAAGCAGATTGTTGAATGCAATGCGTTGATTGTTTGTGCCCCTGAATACAACGGCCTCATTCCTGCAGCTCTCACAAACCTCATCAATTGGCTATCGGTTCAGTCGGATGATTTTCGAATGCTGTTCAACAGGAAGACCGTTGGCTTAGCATCTGTTAGCGGTGGCGGCGGCCATCAGGCAATCTTGAGTATGCGGTTACAATTCTCATATTTGGGTTCAAATGTACTGGGTAGGTCTGTAATCATCAACAAAACAAAACCTTTCAACCAATCCTCGATAGATGCTATGGTAGAGCAAGTGATACAATGATTCAGCAGCGGTCTTTGAAATCGACAATTCCAACCCATACTGTGCTTGAAGGCGGTGGATTTCCCGTTCGTCGTCCAACTGCAATGGGTTCTTTGATGAGCCCTTTTTTGCTGCTTGACGAAATGGGACCAGTTCACTGGGAACCGGGCCAAGCAATCGGCGCACCTGCACATCCACACCGTGGTTTTGAGACAGTCACTTACATGATTCAAGGCGCTATGCAACACGAGGACAGTGCTGGAAATAAAGGCGATTTAAATCCGGGAGATGTCCAATGGATGACAGCTGGTAAAGGTATCATTCATTCTGAACTACCGCAAGATGATTTCCTCAAGACGGGAGGTGTCTCTCACGGATTCCAAATTTGGGTGAACTTGCCGGCAAAAGACAAGATGATGGAGCCGAGATATCAAGACATTGAATCAACAAAAATACCGAAAGCGACATCTCCCGATGGCAAGGTTTGGGCCAATGTCATCGCTGGCTCAACATTAGGTGTTGAGGCTGTAATTGATACAGTTATACCGATAACCTACATTCACATGAAGATCCAGAAAGGTGGAACTCACACTCAACACATTGATACTGGGTTAAACTCAATGGTTTACGTGTTTGGTGGAACATTACATGTTGGTGATAAGTCAGTCCACGACGGACAACTTGGCTTACTTACTGATGGTGATGAAGTCGTTTTGAGAGCCATCGATGAAGATGCTGAATTTTTGATTCTTGGTGGACCTGAAATCAATGAACCAATCGCTCGTTATGGGCCCTTTGTTATGAACACTCGACAAGAGATTCAACAAGCACTTATCGATTATCAAAACGGGACCCTTGCATGAAAACAATCCCAATTATTACATAGTCGTTGAATAAGGGTAAACCATGTTTTTGGAGGCACTGGGCTGGTTACTCCTTCTGCTTTTCATAGGAGTGATTACTCCTGGGCCAAACAACATCACTTGTACAGTCCACTCAGCATTGCATGGTCCGAAGTCGAATATTCCACTCATTGGAGGTATGGCGATTGGATTTTTTATTGTTCAATTTATTTGCGGCCTTACAGTGCATTATTTTTCCAATGAGAGTCAAATTGCAGACATTCTCAATATTGTTGGACTTCTCTTTCTCACAATTCTTGGATTAGGCGTCATTGCTTTGGGTTGGTCTGAAAGAGTTCTACAGCTTCCTGAAACAATCCCTCGATTGGGTCCAAAAACAGGCGTTGGGATGCAGTTCGTTAACGGCAAAGAATGGTTTATGGTTTTTACAGTTATGTCCACTGTCTTGGAAGATTTCGGTGGAGGCATACCGGGAATTCTTCTGGTAACTGCATTTACAATACCAGGTGGTGTCATTGCAATGTTTTTCTGGACATATTTTGGGGGAAAAATTCAATCGAAGTTTGAGCATAAGAAATTTGTTCGAAATACCTTCACTGTGCTCGGATTCCTGCTCATTGCCACAGGATTTGCACTCTCATTCAAAGCCTGAATCTAACGCCTGCTTTGACCACGATTGGATAATGATTCCCTCAGCTGATTGAAGGTGTTCTGCAACGGTGCCTTGTCGAATGCCGAGGTGTTCCGCAATGTCCCTTTGAGTACATTTCCTTGGTGTAGAGTAATATCCGAGTTCAACAGCAGTATTCATCACTTCATGACGGCGTTTTGGAAGCTTGGGTGCGCTAATCCAATCTGCTGCAACTGTTTTACTGATGCGCATTTTAAGTGAATCGGGGATAATCTCCTGTAACTTATCTCGAGCCTCTTTCAAAGCCTTGGGAGTTCCTTGAACTGTCATAAACAACCCTTGATTTCGAGTAAGGCTCGTGGGCATTGTTAACCAACAGTTCTCTACTCCTTGCACCATTGCCATAATTGGTCCAACAACACGAGCAACAATGTAGGCGTGATTTTGGAATTGGAGAATGATTTTTTCGATTTGAAAACTTAAATCAAGATTCAATCCCTTTTCAAAAATGTTCTCATCTTCGTAATGTACCAAGCAAATGTATGTTGCTGGAAATTGAGATGTATCCACAGAGGAGATGACTTCCACCTTGGTAAAATGCTCCAATATTGAGATTCCAGGGAGGTGAGTGGCCTGTTCCGTCTTGACTTGAACCTGGAAATACCGTAGACCGTCGTTGTTATTCATTCCAATCATGAAAGGGTGAGAGGGGTGGTATTTCAAGGTTCACCTAATCAATATAGTATGATTCGTCTAAACCGCTAAGTTTCTAAAGGGGTGTAACCGGGGGTGTGTTGGGGACAATGAGTACAGTTCAGGAGTATTTGGACCAAATTGAAAGCCTTGGCACTCTTGCGAAGGTTGGAATTTGCTTTGCTCTTCTTGGAGTAGTATTGCTTTCGTGTAAGTATTTCGTCCTTCGTCCTTTTGGAAACCTCGTGACCCGTTCGAAGGCAAAATGGGATGATGCACTTCTTGCACCACTTTCCAACAGACTGTACTTTTTCGTCACGGTTGCGGGAACTCAACTGTCACTTTTGTGGGTTCTCGATCAAAATACGGAGTTTAATGAATCTCTTTTTCCTCTGTTCAGCGTAATTTATATTCTCACTACCACATCGATCCTCAGTACTGGAATCAAGCATTTGCTGCCTGTTATACTTGGACGTTTCTCGGCAAAATCAAGTGTTACTGTTTCGGGGGGAAATCCTCTGATTGTTTTCCTTCTTCGAGGCGTGACTTACTTTGTAGGACTGAATTTAGCACTCAGTGAGTTGGATATTGAACTCTTAGGATTGTTTGCATCCTTAGCTGTCTTTTCGCTGATTATTGGTTTGGCAGTTCAGCAAACATTAGGAAACATTGTCAATTCGTTCATGCTTGCAGTTGACCGACCCTTTGAAGTTGGAGACAGAATTGAAGTTGATGGAATGGTCGGAACAGTAATTTCGATGGGAATTTTATCGACCAAAGTCCTTGACCGTGATGAAAAGTTGGTTGTTATTCCGAACAACACACTCATTTCCTCGACCTTGATTAATCACGCTCGAGGCGGTGGAGATGGAATAGCACGCAGAATTTCTGTCGTCGTCGATATTGGAGTTGATTACAGAGAGAGCATTGATCACGTTAAGGTCATTATGCTTGGACTCGCACGTGATTGCCCCTATACGATTGATGCTCCAGAACCTCGTGTTTTGCTTGTCGAACTTGGCGACTTTGCCAAAGTTTTGAGACTGTACACTTGGGTTGCTGACTACAGCGATGAGTGGGTCACTCGAGATTGGTTGTTGAAGTCATTGGATGAGCGATTCGAGAAGGAACATATCCGAATTCCATTCCCGACCAGTGTTGAACTTGCTGGCGATGAAGATGAAATGCTTTCCCAACAAATTGAATCGAAGGAATCCAAACAACGGGCTGCTAAGCGTCAGATGTCTCGTGAAGACCGTGACTTACGAAAGCAGCGTGACGATGCCCGTGAAGAGTTGGAAGACATCCAAGAAAGGCTACGTGATACAAGCTTGACAAAGGAAGAACGTGCTGACTTCGACAACCGTGCCATGGAGTTGTCAAAGACACTAACTATGTTCGACACAGATGATGACTGATTTGGTCAGTTTTTTCTGACGGAATGAA
>MDSV01047390.1_pt1 | contig 15197 bp, 8 predicted proteins | sample 810851 | NCBI WGS metagenome assembly MDSV01 (sample SAMN05326640, study PRJNA326480) | marine metagenome | isolation source: seawater | place: Atlantic Ocean: North East | collected 2012
AATGCCACCACAAACAAAAATATTACCTTCAGGATCAACAGTATGATCATATACTGTTACCTCACCACCATCAGGATGGGTAATAATATTCGTCCAATAGGTGTTTGATGCAGCACCACTAGTCATTAACATCTGTTGTATTGTCATATCTTCCTCCTAAACATCTGCTGTATTTGTTGATGGGAACGATCTTCCAGTTCCCCATATAATTCTTACTGCTCCATGACCACCATGACCGCTAGTTGATGCACCAGATCCTGTAGCACCAGCAGAACCTGCACCATAATCTGTGGATTGTGTAGTACCATTAAAACTACCAGTTACACCACTACCAAAAGGATTTCCACCATATTCTCCACCTACACCACTAGTGCCTTCTCCTTGTAACCGTACACCACCACCTGGATATGCTCCACCATATCCTCCTCCTCCACCAGAACCACCTGTTCCGTCTTGTCCTTTTCTTTGACCACCAGCAGGGTATGAACCTGGATGAGTTGATCCATCTCCATAACCACCATTACCACCACTTCCTGAATATCCACCAGCTCCACCGCCACCACCTTCATATGTTCCACCACCAGCACCTCCTCCTGTTCCACCAGCACCACCACCCTGAGATGCTCCATATTGTCCACCAGCACCACCATTAGCACTACCACCAGATCCAAAACCACCACCACCTTTAACAATAGATGGACTTGAAAAATATGAATCTCCACCATTACCACCAGATTGACCAGCAGCTAAAGCACCAACCTCTACAGTATAAGATTGACCTGGTGTTACTGAAATATTATTCTTCCATCCAAGTGCTCCTCCTCCACCAGCACCACCATTAGCACCATCTGCTCCACCCATACCACCAGCACCTACACATACTACACATACTGATGTTACTCCAGCAGGAGCAATCCAACTATATGTTCCTGTTGTTGTATATTCTGCCTGTCCTTGAGGTGACATATTTTGAGTATTTGTTGATGGAAATCCTCTATTAGGACCCCATATAATTCTTACTGCTCCACCACCACCATTACCATTAAGAATTGTACCCCATGATGAAGAAGCACCTCCACCAGCACCTCCACCAAAACTACCACCAGGACCAGCAGCAACTAGACCATAATATCCACCACTAAAACTTGGTACTTGTCCACTTGTACCAGCACCACCACCCGATCCTCCACCACCACCAGGCATGGATTGACCATATGTGTTATTAATTGCGGAATTAGAACCGCTAGAACCTTGACCGTATATTCCTACTCCCCCACCACCAGCTCCACCACCAGTTAAACCGTTAGCAGAACCATATCCACCAGCACCACCAGATTGACTATTACCATTTCCAGAATATCCACCAGCTCCACCGCCACCACCATATGTCTGATGAGCACCACCGTTTCCACCACCATCTCCTACAAAATCTCCACCACCTCCATCATTACCTTTTCCACCACCACCTTTTACAGTGCTTGTGTTTATAAAATATGAATCTCCACCATTAGTTCCACCAGAAGTATTTTGAGTTCCTCCATTACCAACTACAACAGTATAAGATTGACCTGGTGTTACTGGAACATTATTTTTCCATCCAAGTCCACCACCGCCACCTGCTTTAAAGTCTTGTGTTTGTCCACCACCGCCACCACCTATACAAACAATATGAACATCATAGACATCAGCAGGAACAGTAAAACTATAAGATCCTGATGATGTCCATTCTTGTTGACCAATAGCAGTTGTTGTATTACTACTAGATCCTATAAGTAGTGCCTGTTGTATGGGCATTTTAAATCCCCCTAACTCAGACCACCGCCAATAATTGTAAACGTATTAGTTCCTACACATAATACAGTAGCAACTCCCCTCTGTGCCAGAGTCCTGTTACCAGTATTTGAAGTACCTGCTTGGTACATTGTAGCAGATGACCCCTGAGAAATTGTTATATCACTAGCACTATTATTAAAAATGGTTACGGCATCACCAGCACTAAATACTGACGCAGGAACCGTAATGCCAGCAGTAGTATTAATTAATTCTCCTACATCAGCAACAGTTAAAGTATAAGTAGTAGATTTATTATTGTTAATTATTTGTCGTACATTACCACCAGAATCATTAACAGTTGTAGCAGTAATAATACCAGTAACTACAGTATTCTGTCCGATTGATACATCAGTACTAAATCCAACTTTAACAGCTTTTATATCAAAGTTAGGACTAACACTTTCAATAGCAGGATTACCAGAAGAAGCAGCCGCTATATTTAATTCCTTTACACCAAAACCCTTTTCAGCCATTGTTAGTTATTTTTTTAGGTATTTATAAAGTTGATTCCAGTCATTTTTAAATCACCAGCATTCTTTAATCTTACTGCTACTTTATCATCACCATCTTCGGTCTCATTTCCTGTGGTAGCATCCCATATTATAATAGGATTTCCACCCTGAATATTCCAGACATCCGAGAAAGATGCCCCATTAGGAGTAGTAGCTTCAGTTCCTCTATAGAAATCAGAAGTAGATTGTGTCCCAACACTGTTAGTTATCCAATCCATTACATCACCAACCTTCCAAGTTCTATTGTATTGTAACTTAGTAGCAATTAATCCACAAGAAACTGGACAAGCAGAACTAGTACCACCAAATAAACAATCCTCAGACTCATAAGATTGAGCACTATTTAAAGTATAGTAAGCATCAAACCTATTATATCTTGGAGAATTATTTTCATCAGTCGCAGCAAGTGTATTAGCAGCAGGAGCATAATATGGAACAAGATTTCCCATATTACTATAAGAAACCTTTCTTTCTTGTCCTGTACCAGAAGTAGATTGTAAGCTAGGATCCATAGCACCGACAGGTATAGTTCTATATGTTGTTATACCTGCAATATTATCAACCTGTTTTCCTATCTGTCCAGGAAATCCCTGACGATTAATTGAATTATAAGCGGTTAGTCCATAATAATTAGAATAAGAATTTAAATATGTGGAATCCGCAGAAACAGTTGAATAATAATTATTATAATCTGGATGATCATACTTAACTAATTTTTGATTCGTATTGCCAGAAGAACAAACAAAAATAACACCAGCATCAATCATTTCATCACCAGCAATTGTCATACTATTATCAGCATACTCAAAACGTATTGCACCTTGAGAAAAATTGTCCATAAATTCTGGAGCATTACCACTAGTATAATTTACTCCCGATGCTTGTCCACCAGCAACATTAATAGTACCTACCATAGCACTATGATATTGACATTGATAATAATAAGTTCCACCAGCCGTTGGTTTAAAAGTAACAGTTCCACTTTGAGAACCATTATTAGTAACACCTGCTGCCTGATTACCTGTTCCTGTCCCAGTACTTGTTTTTATAAAAAATGGATGTCCAGAAGCATTTACATTAAAAGTAATAGTATCATAGGCATTCATAGTAATAGTTGCATTATTACCACTAACACTTCCTGCTTTATCATTTCCTGAAAGTGTATATGCTCCAGAACCAGCAGCAGTAACATCTATAGAATAAGATACTTCTATATGACCAGTAAGACCTACACGATAAAAATAATTAGCAGCTATTGGAAGATCTTTTCTATAACCAAAACTATTACTTGTGATAGTAGGATCCTTATCTCCCTTTGAGGCATTTAAAGGTTTATTTTGATGAAATATTTTAGTTATATCAAAATAATTTTCCACACCAGTACCATAAGAACCATAAGAATTTATATACCACTTATTAGCATTATAAGCAAATCCATATTGTCTACCATATACCTGTGAAGCGCATGGTGTTCCATGATAATTATTACTACCAGCAGAATGACTTGCTATATTACTACCATTACAATTTGCTCTATTATATCCACTATTAATTGATCCAACTACACCTATACCACTAAATGCAGCAGATCTTTTAGAAGCATCTTCCCACCAGGCTCTTGCATATTGCTCAACTGGAACCGTTGTACCATCCCATCTAGTTGTTAATTTATTAGCAGCATCATTATTAAACCAATCAGGATCAATATAATACGGAGCATCTAATACTAAATCTAAAACATCACAGGTTCCACTGGTAGAAGATATTCCTTTCTTATCCAATACATTCTTAGCACTATATTCAGCAGGTCCACCTAAATTATTTTGAAATTCTATATGTCCTAACCAAGCAGCTTGATCAGAAACAATACAATCAACATCTGACCCATCACCATAAGATGCCAATTTATCATTTATTACTTGATTAACATTATTTCCCCATGCATTATCCTTCTGTTTACATCTCAACAATTGATATCCAGCACGATTCTTATCAGCAGAATTTGGAGTAGTAGGAAGATAACTACTAGCATTGCCCCTAATATTTTTAACAGTTGCTGCATATCTTTCCTTCTGTACTACAGAATCCATTAATATAGCAGGATCTGGTGCGTATGTTCCAGCATAAAAAGCAGTATCTATATCAACACATCTAACCTTTGAATGTTTACGAAGATCAGATGCTTCAGCATCAGTTAATTTATATGTTCCTCTCGTTGAACTGTGAAGTTTATTATCAGAACACTCAACGATATCTGATGGTATGTTATCTTCTAAAGTACCATCTTTCATTAAGACAGTATGTATATCTGTCCAATCACTAGGAGAAGTACAAGAAACAACATATCGTTTCTTTCCAGACCCTGTTGGTTCCTTTGGTTGAGACTCTTTCCACTCCTGAAAATGTGGAGTACTTGTAGTACCTATTCCTATCATAGAAAAATCCTAATTATAATATGGTTTGTCTAACAACACTAAATGTAGTAACTCCAGATATACCAGATTCAGGAGTTGCTCTTAAAGTACAATCACCTGTAACTAATAAAGCATCAAAAGAAGCAATTTTATTTGGTGCTGACATTATCGCATACTCTTGATAATAAGCATTTGATCCATCCTGCATAACTAAAATCTTCTGTGCTTGCTCATTATTACCATTCATCATATGAACAGTATACTCAGCAGTTTTATAATTAGTGGAAGCTACTGTAAAAGAATCTATAGTAGTTGGAGTTCCAGCAACTGCTGTAAACACCCCACCAGATGTCCCAATACCTACACTAGATCCAACTGTTAATGTTGGCGTACTAATAGAACCAACAAACTCACTAGCAGTACAAACACCACTTATTACAACACCTTCATGTACAGTTTCAAGGCGTTGATTATTATTATGGAAGAGTTTTGTACCGCCTGCACCAGTAGCTTCAATATTCTTTTTATTTGTTTGTGCTTCAATAGAAATTATTTTATCAGCAGAACCAAAGTTACCACCTCTAATATACAAACTATTAGTAGCCTCTATATAACCATAATCTTGATCACCATGTAACTCTAAACCAGCACCAGGACCTGGTGTTGTTGATCCAGCACCAGTCCATGCTCCAGATGAAGCAGTAGGACCTAAGTAAATCTTTTGAGATCTATCAAATTGAAGAGCACTTAAACTCTTATCCCAATACATCCCCTTCCAAACACCAGTACCTTGAGATCCTACAAAATAAGTGTCATCATTAAAGGTTGATATACCAAGAGTATCTACGTTTGTTACGTCTTCATAAGTTAATGTTCCTCCAATAGAAACATCGCCACTGAAGGTCGCACCAGCACCAACTATATTCCTTACAGTAATGTCTGGAGTACCTGTTAGTCCATTAGAAGGACCATTAAAAGCACCTGTAAATATAGTAGCGGATACACCACCAGTCATATTAATCGAACCAGTACCCTCAATGACCTTACCATTAAGATCTAAGTTACCACCAAGTTGAGGGGTTGTATCTTCTACAACATTTGCCAATCCAGATAATGTACTTTCAATACTAAATCCAGAAGCACTAACTCCAGTAAAGGCAATGTTAGTACCAGCAGTTATAATAGTATCATCTTCTGAACTATCTGATCCCGCCAATCTTAATCTAACATTACTACCATCTAAAACTGTTAATACACCATAGGTTGTATTAGTATCCGTATTAACACTAGTAATAGTTGCTACACCAGCCGATGGTGGAGATACAGAAATATTAGTTCCAAAGTTAAAGGTTCCTGCCGTACCAACTAAAGAACCATCTTCATATACAACAACACCAGTACCAGAAGCAACAACACCAAATAATCCAGAACCATCCCCTACAAACTTTGAAGCGGTTGCTACACCAGTTATATTAACACCCCCTGCGCCATTAATAGTTCCCGTTACTGGAATAGAAGCACCATAAGTTAACTCAGGTGCTCCTGTTGCGGCTTTATTTACAAGTTTATCCGATCTAAGCCTAGACATTAATTTATCCGATTATCAATGTTAATTATATTTATACTGTATAGAATCACTTACCAATTATAAAATCACCAGAAGATATTGTTAAATCTACATCTGAGTTAATACCAACACTCTCATTACTAACATAAGTTAAGTCATCTAGCATATTTGGAGCGATAATTGTATGCTCAGTTACATTAATTTCACTCGGTAAAGAGATTACGTTATATAAAAAACCAGCCTGGCCAACTGTACTCTTATTAGCAGAAAGTTCACCATAACGAGTTCCAGTTACATTTAAATTAGCAACTGTCAAATTATTAAAAACAGTATCTCCAGTTGTAGAAATACCAACAAGTGCTGGAGCAGAAGTAACAGTTAGTACACCAGTAACAGGATTAACGGACAAACCGTTTCCAACCTTAAACGCACCAAGTGTTGTTGCTGATCCTACAGGAAGAGTTAACTGAACAACCCAACTAGTTCCATCAAAAATCCAACTCTTTCCTGATTCATTATGAACAGTTCCTGTAGCAGGATTATTAGGAAAATTTATCATGAGTTATGTTTCTCTCCAAATTCTATTTATTGTAATATCCTCTAGGATATTGTAATCCAGAGGAAGGTCTTCTACCAAATACCCAACCCCTTTCTCTAGTTGTTGTTACAGGATCAGTAAGTGTAAAGTTCTCATTTGTTGGTGTAGTAGTAAGAATACTTGATACAGAGGAAAAATTACTAGCAATAGATCCCCAGTCAATAGCACCTAAACTAACACCAAACCCAGTATGAAAAGCTAAAGTTACACCATTAAAATGTTTAGCAAGATTTAAATATCTATTATTAACATTTCTAAAATTACCAAAGGGAGCAGCAGTTTCTAATACTTCATCTCCACTAAAAGTATGATTTGCCATTAGGTAGTCCTCGCACAGAATAATATTCCAGTAGTAGTACTACTTGCTACACCATCAATACCAGTTTGATTATTAAGGTACTGAGCTTCTATAATAGTATAAACTTCAACACCAGCACTAACTGTTACAGTATCACCAACCCTATACTCAGTTGATCCTGGATTAGATCCAACTTGAATTAACACATAGTCATCAGGAAGATAATATGGACAAGGAACTAAAGCATTACAAATAGGAATACCTGATATTGGTTTATAGTAATTAGTTGTAGCACTTAGAGATCCATCATATGTATTGTCCCTAAAATAAATCTTATGACCATTACCAGGAGAATTAACGTTATACTCCATACTTTGAGAAAAAGCAATATTAGATGTATAGTTACACCCTATTCCAGATTCTGCCGCATTTTTATTCCTCAAATAACCATACATAGATTCTCTGGTTTTACAATAATTAGTCTTGGGATCACGAACAGGACTTTGGTCACTACCAGAACTACTAGCATTATAACCCAGAGCTTCCATTACAAAACTTATCGAAGAAGGGTTATTGCTACTGGCATTATCTGTACTATCAGTAAGTATATTAGTAATAGATCCATGATATAATTCATCCAAATCAAATCCTGGATTTGGATTTCCAAAAGTAGATCCACCATTTAAAATAAAACTTCCATAAGAAATATCATCTGTTCCTTTTGTCTGAACAAATTGGAACATATGAAATTCTTGATCTTGATTGGAACTTGCTGGAACTTGATAACGTCGTATCTTTAACGCATATGTATTTGGTTCAGTTTGTTCTGTAAATTGCATATAATTGTTATAGTAGTAATTACTACTATTAGTTGATATCTTATTGTAAGTTAATTGCCTTTCTTCACCTTTGACACCCCAGAAAAATCCAAGTTCCTTATATTGTCCATCTGTAGTTTGACTATAACTAGGACTAATTGTACCAGTATGAATTCCTTGAGCATTCATAACTTCATAATAAACACCAGAATCTACATACATTCTCCAACCTTTACCCTGACTATTATTACCATCTTTCATTATAGAAAATGTATAATAAGTTGTTCCACGAGTCTTACCAGATTGATGCTCTCTCTTTAAAACAGCCCAAGTATCACCCTTTAAATAAAATTTATTATTAGCTGCTCCACCAAAATCAGTAACATGAATAGATGCTATACCATCAGAAGTATATGATCCAGCAGATGCTGCTGTATTTGTACCAAAAATCATATCTTGCCCACCTTGATCACCATTAGTTCCTGAAGGAGTACCATCAACGCCACCAGTTTTAGAACCTTTAATAGTAAAAGACATACCACTAGTCCACCCATTACCCAAGGAACTAGCAGCAGAAGCAATATTACATATTTCCGCTTTATATATTTTGCCATTACTATAGCTACCAGAGTACTCAGAATAACTTCTTCTAGTAACTCTTATATACAAATCATTATCAGGACTTAACAATCCAACATCAGTACCTGGAACTTTTACATACCAAGAAGGAGAAAGATCAGTAGTATAACTACTACTAAGTTTTGGTAATAAAAGAATTTCTCCCTTTAAATTTGGTAAGGTATTATTTGTATAATAATACTTTCTAGTTTCATACCAATCATATGAACCAGCATCTTCGGTTGAATTATAATTAATTGATCTACAACCTTTAGAAAATCTAGCAGGCTTATCAAAACTTGATAATGGTACTAGTTGATCTCCAGCATGAATATGGACAGTAGGAGAAGAAGTATATCCAGATCCACCAGAAACTATAGTAAATCCAGAAATAGTTCCTTGAGCAGAAACAGTACAGGTTGCTCTAGCACCACTTCCACCACCACCAGAGAATGTAATAGCAGGTGGTTCACTTTGTAAGTATCCATAACCAGAACTAGTAACACTAATCGAACTAACAAATCCAGAACCAACAACTGCGTTTGCAGTGGCTTCATATCCAGAGATTGGTTCAGTTCTAAGATTTTCAGTCTGTGACCAGTAACCAGTATGCTCCCACTTTACAAGATCGGCACTTGTATATTGTACTTGATATGCTGTTGAATTGGCATTGGAAGGAGGATTTATATTACCATAATTGGCATAAAGACATTCTTTAGATGTATCATATGATTCAGAAAATAAATCCTGCTGTACTACTCTAAATTCTGTTCCATCACTATTGGGAAAATTCCAATGTATATCATCACCTTGTCTTATAACAATTCTAGGATTTTCTGATTCGCTAGTTTCGGGAGTATAAAATCTAGTAGCAGAACTCCATCCGTTTGTTGGAGTACCAGTACCACCAAGATCAACTGTTATTGGAGAAGGAGCTACAGCATTAGCACGACTCGTAGCCAATTTAATAGTAGTAGCATCTACACGCACAACATAATAATCAGTATCTAAAGTAAGACCTGTAATATTATTACTTTGACTTACTTGTCCTGGATTCCATCTAAGTTTTTTTCCAGTTAATAATACCTCATTCTGAGCAACAGTAATTGTATCGGCACTAGCATCATATGAAGTTGGTTGCCAATATTCTTTAACATAATATCCTTGAGTACCATTCTTAATTACATCAAAATATCTATCATTAACAATAGTAATAGAGGCTGCTTTTCCACCAAATCGGTTTAAATATGAATCGGGATATGATTTTCCACTAATTCCAGTATCAGCAGAAGCTCCAGGATACTGGATAAACGTAGGAACCCCATAAGCTACAGGTCCACTATGGTATCCAGCAGAAGCAAAAACTTCTTCCAATTCATCTATAAGTTGACTATTTGTCCAATTTGGTCCAGTTCCTATCAGATGATCCTGAATAGTGATTGCCATGTGATTATTCTCCTATTTTTAGTACAGTCAATGTAACGGTAATTCCGTTGGCACTACCACTCCTATTATTTATTGCTGCGTATATTGTATTAGTTCTAGATGGACTATCATTATTAAATCCAAATATACCAGGAGTAACTAATACTTCCTGATCATCAGTCGTTGTTGTCACTTCAGCAATAACACCACTTCCAGGTAATGGATCATTACCCCAACTCCTTGTAGAATCTGAAACCCTAGAAGCATTATCACAATATATTCTAACCCAAGAAGCCTTACTAACTTTAACCTTGAATAAAGTATACGCAATATGACCAGTAAGATTCAAAGTATCATAGGCATTACTAGCAATACTAGCAGAGGTTCCACTAATATCACCAATTACATTAGCAGAGGCAGAATCAGCATATTCTAATGCATCTTCAGCAACATTAACTTTTAAATATTTACCAGCCTTTCCACCGTATGTATTAGGTGTGTCATCTAAACCCTTAAAGTTAGTGGATCCAGAAGTACCAGAAATATCAGATGCTGGTTCCCATTGAGAATTTGTTGAACTCCATTTTAATACTTCTCCATCACCAGGAGTAGCAGTAGAGACATCAGTAAGACCACTAATTGGGTTTGTAGAAGCAACCCACTTAGAAGAACCACTATCATATTTTAAAACATTATTGGCAGATGGTTCATTTATAGCAGTATCTAAAGCATCTTTAATGTTACCAGTTGTTGCTATATCTTTTAATACTGGTTTATTTAATATTGATCCAGCACCAGAAGCAAGATTCCAATTAGTTTGAGATACTGTAGCACTAGTAATAGTTACTCTCTTAGCAGAGTTATCCCAAGCAATCGAAGTTCCATTAGATCCAACAAGTTCTATTGTATCATTTGTACTATCAGATCCTGCTAAAGTAAGTATAGCATTAGAACCAGTAGTACTACCACCGAAATCATATGTTGTATCACTAGAACTTCCACCACTTGATTGAGCAGTAATTAATTTAGTAGTTGAATTATATGAGAATGATATATTTGAATGAAGAGCATTAGCAGCAGTGCTACACAACATGTCTTGAGCAGCATCCTTTGTTAGATCATCAGTCCATTGAGTTACACCCGATCCACCCTGTGTAAACCTAAGAGTATTCTCATCATCTCTAGATACAACTAATCCACCAGCACCTTTAAATACAATATCGTCTTGAGCAGAATCTAATAGATTACTCAAACGCAATATAGAATCATTAGGTCCAGAAGAATTTTCCGCAGATATACTATAGATTGATGTATCTAAACCTATACCTAATTCATATTCACTTTGGGAATTTTGACCTCTACTTAAAGTAAGACCAGTTCCAGCAGATAATATTACTGAAGTCTCAGTTGCATCCTTATCATTACCTAAAATTATTTTCTTTCTAGCAGCATTAAAAGTACCATTACCACCAGTATAATCTGATGAAGTAATGTCATAGGTTCTCCTAAGTGCACTATCTAAAGATCCAAAGTCCGAAGATACACTACTATCTGTAGTAACTATTCTTTGTCCTGTCCAATCAGTTCCATTTGAAAGGTATAAGGAATCGTTATTGTTAGAATAAGCAAGTTGCCCCTCAGATGTAGATGCTGTTGGAAAAGCACTAGTTGAAGCATATCTAGTAATTCCAGTAGAATCTGAAAGAGGAACATTAACCCACTTAGTTCCTGACCACTGAATGATATCACCATTAGTAGCAGAAGTAATAACGGTATCGGTAAGTCCATCTACACTATTAACAGCAGGAGCACTAACAACACCATTACCATCAATAGATAATCCACTACCAATTTTGATACCACCTAATGTTGATGCACTTGAAGTAGGTAATGCGTAAGGTGTAAATGTAAATTGACCAGTATTACTATTAAAATTAATAGAACTTGATCCAGCAGTAGGTGTAGCATTAGTAGCGGAAATACTACTTAATGTTCCACCAACATCGGTAGTAGGTGTTGAAGCATATACTATAAGAACACCACCAAATATACTAGGTGCTAACGCAGATGTTCCATCATTCCCTAACCATGTTGCTTTAAATCCTGTTGTTGTCTTATTGGATATATTAACACTATGAGTATCATACTGCTCTCTTTCTGCCAATACATAATAATTTGTGTCTGCTTGAGCACCTGTAAAGGTGAAAGTCATTTCACCATTAGAACTATTATAAGCACCCCATGAAATATTAGTTCCCGTGCCAGAAGTATCCTGATTAACTTTAGCGTATGCTACAGGAACAATTACAGTCTCACTACCACCACCACCGCCACCAGTAGTAGCATCAACTGCTGGTTGCCATTGTGAAGCAGCATTATTCCACTTTAATACATATCCATCTGAAGGAGAACTAGCACTAACATCACTTAGTTGATTAATAGAACCAAGAATTAATGCAGAACCATCACCCTCAAAAGAATTAGCAGTTACAATACCTGCTACTGTTACACCACTATCTCTAACAGTAACTATACCAACACTACTTTTATCTTCAATGAATAAATCACTAGCACGTATTGTAAGATCACCAGTACTACCACCTCCACCAGCACTTATATAAGCCTTACCATCAGCATTACCATTAATTTGTAACTTAGCATCACTACCACCATTATATCCTGGATCATTTGGTAAACTACCACCAAAATAAAGTGGCATATTATTTGGAAACCAAGCATTACCATAATACTCAACAGCACTAGTGAAACTAGTCAATCCAATAAAGGTACTAATACCAGATACCTTTAAGTTTCTAGTAGAAACATCCTCACCATAACTTGGTGGATCATTCTCATCACCACTGGTTATCTTAAGTCCTTTAACGTAAAGTTCATTACCAACATAAGCATTATTATCAATATAGATATCACTCTTAAATGTACCTACACCAACAACAGTTGAGATTCCAGATACATTTACAGTATTTAATTGTGTGTGAGCATTATTTACTTGTAGGTTCTTATTGTTTACCTTAAAAGTATTTTCATCATAAAGAATATTACTATCACCCTTAAGTTGTCCAGCTGCACCAGCATAAACAACAGAGTTCTCTGTTATATTTTCAGCAACAACAGTAACAGCTCTAAAAATATTATTGACATCAACAATACCAGTGAATGTAGCAGTATCAGTTACATTTAATTTACCTTTTAGAACTGTGTCATGGGGTGTATCAATCTTATTTGAATTTGATTGAATTGAATTACCCATGTATGGGTGATTATAACATTGATAATGTAAAACTATAGGTGTACTATCACTAATAGTTATTTCAGTATAGGAACCAGCATTACCAGCACTACCATTAACAGTAACACCACTCGTATATTCTGTAGTCCTATCACCCTCATAATAGAATTTTATTGGATGAGTAGAGTTAGAAGCGTCTGATTGGTCAAACCTATAAGTTCTACCAGGAGTTAATGTTAAGAAAGGAGACTCAACATCATCTATAGTATATCCATTAGCACTACCTGTTCCAAAATACCTATGAGCTGCAGTTTTACTTACAACCTTTACATTAAATGTAATACTTGTTCCATGAGGAAAAGCAATATTACCAAGTCCATTAATAGTACCAGAAACATCTAAGTTACCATTAACATCAACATTACCATTAAAGGTAGAAACACCAGTTACTTTTAATCCATTATTTGTTACTCTTAATTTTTCACTACCTAATACATTAAGTACTAAATTATTACCATCACTAACATGAGATATAGCAGCACCTACAACACCAGCGTCAGTACGGAAATCTATTCCTGCATCATCAAACTGACCAGTTTTCTGAAGAGTAATTCTAGGATAAGATCCTTTGACATGGAATAATGAGTAAGGAACAATTACATTACCAATACCAACTTTTCCTGTACCATTGGGTTGTAATAATATATGAGAATTGGAAGTCGTTACAATCTTTCTTCCATTAACATCAAGATCTCCACCTAATTGAGGTGTTGTATCAGATACAATATCAGATAAACCACCAGAAGCAGAATCATTAACCCATCCACTTCCAGCTTGATACTTAAGCACCTGACCTGTTTGTGGAGATGATATAGTAGTATCAAGTAAATTTGCTAGGTAAGTAGGGGAACTACTACCACCACTACCAGTAGCACTTAAAATTCCAGCAGCAGATATTGTTAATCCAGTTCCAACTTTAACACCACCTAACTGAGTATCAGTTGCAGGTGTGAGTGTGTATGAAACAGCACCACCACCGCCACCACCTGCAGCAGCATCAACCCATTGTGAACTATCTAAATCAGTATAATATATCTTTAGTTGACCTTCATTTGATTTCCACCAAAGATCACCACTAGAAGAATTAGAAGGTGCTGTATTACCAACACTTACTCTAGCACCACCACCAGATCCACCACTACCAGATCCACCACCACCAGTAGTAACCGTATTGTAAGCAATTATCTCAAGTATATCACCTTCAAATGCTGGTGATAATAATGTTATTGAAGTTCCATTATTAGCATAATACTCAGCATCTGGAGAAAGTCTTACTCCATTATAGAATACGTCAATAAAACCAATATTATATTGATAATCAAACGTTGTATCTCCAGCAGCAGTAACAAATCTTTGTTCCGTTCTTAAGGTTGGGAAATCAGACCATGTTACACCTATACCAGTTGATCTTAAATATTGAGCATCATTTCCAGTAGACCCACCGATACTTACTGTTCCAGACTGTATATCAAGACCAGTTCTGGCAGTAATAATACCAAGAGAATCTATATTAGTTACATCTTCATAAGTTAATGTTCCAGCAATAGAGACATTACCAAGGAATGTAGCAATTCCACTTATCTGTAAATTTCTGGCAATAACATCATCAAACTGTGCAGGAGCAGTTCCTGTAACAATAATACTAGGAGCATTTAACTGCCCACCAACAGTTAAATCATTAGTAATATTAGCGTTACCTATAACATCTAATACTAATTTGTTCTCGGTAAATGAACTTATACCGATATGTTGATGGGGAACTCTTCCGCTTCTAAATCTATTTGCCAGCATTATTCTTTAAGCC
>MDSV01188478.1_pt1 | contig 15196 bp, 12 predicted proteins | sample 810851 | NCBI WGS metagenome assembly MDSV01 (sample SAMN05326640, study PRJNA326480) | marine metagenome | isolation source: seawater | place: Atlantic Ocean: North East | collected 2012
GAAACACCGATGTGCGTAGCATCTTCGTCGTCATTTGAAGTTGAAGCATCATCTACTTCGTTAGCTTGTGCAGCAACTGTGATTGAACCCATAGTATATTTAATACCAACAGTTTCTTGATCAACACCTGCATTAGCTTGTGCAGTTAAAGTTTCTGCCATACCTGCAACAACTTGTAGACCATCAATACCTGTGAAACTTACAGAAGCTGATCTGTTTGTACCACCAGTTGTTTTTGATGTATCAAAACTTAACGACATATCACCAACAGATAGATCATAACCAATGTAACCAGTTTGAGAAATACCTCTAGCCATACCATAAGCAGTTGTTGTTGCTGACATTGAGTATACAGCTGTATCAGCTGCAGGAACGATGTTCTTAACAGCTCTGATACCAGATCCACCAGCACTTTCACCAAAAGTGAATTTACCAGCATCACCCATATCTAGAGTAGCTTTAAGATCATCTAATACTCCACCGTAGTCTAGCTCATATGACATACCAACAGTCCAACCTTGATCAGTTTCACCTGATGCAGAGAACGTGATACTATCACCTAATGTTAAAGGGTTACCTGTAACTGTTGAAGTATCATTAGTATCATAGCTTACTGCCCATGATCCAGATACACTCATGTCTGCAGCGTAACCAGTAGTAGCAGCTAAAGAACCTGCAAGTGCAGTTAGCCCTACTTTTTTCATTTTATTGTCCATAATTTACTCCTTTAATGTTATAATTAATTATAAACGTTGCTTTTCTAACAAAATTAGCTAACTCTTCCTTTAATAATATTGATAATTTATAATTTTTTATTAAACTGTTGCATAAATACATCACAATTTTGCTTGAAAACATTGGCTTTTATAAATGATTAGAATAAATTCATCAATTACTGATTGTTTAAATTTATAATGCTATATGAAATGATTTTCTATATGAAAAAAATCAATAATTACAATTTTTTAATTTTGTCTATTTTAGCATCTTTTTTAATTTTATTAAATTCTTGCTCAAGCAGAGGAAAAATATGGGACCCTGCTGATGCTAGAGAATTTCCCGCAGAACCAGAAAAAAGAGTTCAAAAGAATTTAGAAGAAGGCAGGGGTTTTAGAATTATGGATTTAAATAAAAAAGGAGGTGGTGGATCTTTTGAATTTGCTACTTCAAATGCTTTATGGAGAGCAACATTAGATATTTTAGATTTTATGCCTCTCGCAACAGCAAATTATAGCGGCGGTTTAATCATTACTGATTGGTATAGTGAAAATAATACTCAAAAAGAATCTGTCAAAATTTCTGTAAGATTTCTTGATAATGAAGTACGGGTGGATGCATTAGATATAAAAGTATTCCAAAAAAAATGTCAATCCTTTGATAGTTGTTCAATATCTGAAAATAAAGGGGTCTTGATTGGAGAGTTAAAAAAGAAGATTTTACAAAAAGCTGCAATATATGACACTGAAATTAAAGCAATTCAAAAGAAAAACAGAAGAGTTCCGGAAGTCAAATTTCCTACAAAGAAAGAAAGACGTAACAAGAACAAAAAATAGAATTAATATAATTTAAAGTCAAATTTTCAAATATGGAGAGATACAATTTTAAAATTGTCGAAAATAAATGGCAGGATATTTGGGAAAAAAAAAAAGTATTTAAGTCAAAATTAGATAAATCTAAAAAAAAATTCTACTGCCTTGAAATGTTTCCCTATCCTTCAGGAAAAATTCATATGGGACATGTCAGAAATTATACTATAGGTGATGTTTTAGCACGTTATAAATCTATGAAAGGGTATAATGTTCTTCATCCTATGGGATGGGACGCATTTGGTATGCCTGCAGAAAATGCAGCAAGAGAAAATAAATTAGATCCAAAAGATTGGACGAATAAAAATATTGATACTATGAAAAACCAACTTAAAAAACTAGGTTTATCAATAGATTGGGACAGGGAAATTTCCACATGTTCAGAGGATTACTATAAACATCAACAAACCTTTTTTTTAGAACTCTATGAAAAAGGACTTGTATATAGAAAAGAAAACTATGTTAACTGGGATCCAATAGACGAAACAGTTCTTGCAAATGAACAGGTAATTGATGGGAAAGGTTGGAGATCTGGAGCAATTGTAGAAAGAAAAAAATTAAGTCAATGGTTTTTTAATATTTCTAAATTTTCACAAGATTTGCTTGATGGTCTTGAAACATTAAAAAATTGGCCAAATAAAGTAAAAACTATGCAAAAAAATTGGATAGGAAAATCATTTGGTAGCGAAATTGACTTTAAAATTGAGGGTAATTTACCTATTGAAAAAGTTAAATGTTTTACAACAAGACCTGATACACTTTTTGGATTGTCATTTTTAGCACTATCAATTGATCATGAAATTTCAAAGTTTTATGAAGATAAAGATGATTTTAAATCATTTAAAAATGAATGTTCTAAAACTGGAACAACAGAAGAGGCAATTGCTGTTGGAGAAAAAATAGGTTTTAAAACCGATTTACTTGCTATAAATCCACTAAATCCAAAGCAAAAAGTCCCTGTTTACTTTGCAAACTTCGTTTTAATGGATTATGGATTTGGAGCAGTTTTTGGTTGCCCAGCGCATGATCAAAGAGATTTTGATTTTGCAAAAAAATATGAATTGGAAATTAATACTGTTGTAAGGCCAAAAAACGAAAAAGAAAATTTTAAAGTAGATAGAGAAGCCTATCCCGGACCAGGGATTATTATTAATTCTGATTTTTTAAATGGTTTAGAGGCGCCTGAAAATTCCGTAATAGAAACAATAAATATTTTAGAGAAAAGAAAAATGGGAAAAAAACAAATAAATTATAGACTAAAAGACTGGGGAGTATCGAGACAAAGATACTGGGGCTGTCCAATACCTATTGCTTACGATGAAAAAGGAAACAGTGTTCCTATTCCTAAATCGATGTTGCCAGTAAAATTACCACAAAATATCGATCTTGAGGTAAAAGGAAACCCTTTAGATGCTCAAAAAGATTGGAAAATAATAACAATCGATGGAAAAAAACTTGTTAGAGAAACTGACACCTTAGACACATTTGTTTGTTCATCTTGGTATTATTTAAGGTTTTGTTCTCCTAATGAAAATAAATATGGTTTTACAAAAGATGAAATCGACTATTGGATGCCAGTGGATCAATATATAGGTGGGGTAGAACATGCAATTTTACATCTTTTATATTCACGTTTTTTTATGAGGGCTATTAGTTTTAAGAATAGTGAATTCAATATAAATGAGCCATTTCAGAGTTTATTTACCCAAGGTATGGTTTGCCACGAAACATATAAAGATCAAAACAATAATTGGTTAAGTCCTGAAGAAGTAGATAGTAAGGATGGAAAAAATTTTTATTTAAAATCTGATATTAAAAATAAAGTATTTGTTGGTCCATCAGAATCTATGTCAAAGTCAAAAAAAAATACTATAGATCCAGAACAAATAATTTTAAATTATGGAGCTGACGCTGTAAGACTTTTTATTTTATCTGATAGTCCACCAGAGAAAGATGTGCAATGGTCTGAGCAAGGAATGGTAGCTTCATATAAGTTTATTCAAAAACTTTGGACACTACATAACAAAATAAAAATAAAATTGGATAAAAATAATGAATTAACAAAAAGTGAAATTCCAAATCAAATAAATGAATTTGTACATAAAATAAATAATAACCTAGAAAGATTCAACTATAACGTTATTATTGCTAATATTTATGAAGTTTATAACTTTTTATCAAAAGAGTTAGATAAGCCAATAGAAAAGAAAATTTTACTTAAAAACTATATAAATTTCTTACGTGTCATTTCTCCCATAATTCCTCACTTTGCTTCAGAATGTCTTGAAGAGTTAAATTTTAAAAGTTCATTAAAATGGCCAGAGGTTGATAAATCCCTATTACATAAGCAAATGATAGAATATGTTATACAGGTAAATGGTAAAAAAAGAGGTTTAATAAGAGAAAACACTGATATTAATGAGAAAGAATTTTTAAGCAAAAATAAAGATAACGAAATAATGAAGAAAGCTTTACAAAATAAAAAGATTAAAAAGACTTTTTTTGTTAAAAATAGATTAATTAATATTTTAACAGAATGATGAAAAATTATAAATTCTCAGCAATTATATTATTTGTATTATTAGCTGGCTGTGGATTCAAATCAGTTCTAAATGATAACTCAATTAATTTTTCTATAGAAAATGTAAAACCGAGTGGAAATAAAAATATAAATGACAATATATTATCTAACTTAGCGACTTATATAAATAATCCTGAAAAAGAGAAAAAATATTATTTGAAGATTAACAGCGTTGAAAGTAGAAATGTTACTTCAAAAGATACAAAAGGTGATCCAAAAACTTTTAGGATTGAAATAAAAACAATTGTTGAAGTAACTAATATTAATAATGAAATTTATAAAAAAGAGTTTGTAGAAAAGAAAAATTATAACACAATGTCTAGTAAATTTGATTTAGGTCTATACGAAAATAATATAAGAAATGACTTGGTAAGTATTATAGCAAGAAATATATCCATTTATTTAAGTTCTTTAAATTAAAATGATTATTAAAAATAATGAGTTGCAAAAATTAAAAGCAACTAAGTGTAATTTATATTTGCTATATGGCGAAAATAGAGGCTTTAAGAGTCAATTTATATACGAAAATTTATCCTTAGAATTTAAAGAAAATATATTCAAATATTATGAAAGTGAAGTTTTCAACAATTATAAGGATTTTATTTCGAGTATTTTAAATAAATCATTTTTTGAAGAAAAAAAACTATATATAATCTCGAATGTTTCAGAAAAAATACTTAAATTTGTTGAAGATTTTACAGCATCAAATGTTGAAGATATTACAATAGTTATTGTAGCGTCTATATTAGATAAAAGATCTAAATTGAGAAATTTTTTCGAAAAAGAAAAAAAAGCCATATGTATTCCATTTTATTCTGATCAAAATAGATCATTATCACTTTTAGCAAGTAATTTCTTTAAAGAAAAAAAAATTTCTATTTCACAAGAAGTTATTAATTTTTTAGTAGAGAGGTGCCGAGGAGATAGATCAAATTTAAGTAATGAAATGACTAAAATTCATAATTATGCTTATGAAAAAGGTAAGGTTTCTTTCGATGAAGTTTTTAAAATAACAAATTTAGCAGAAAATTATAGTGTAAATGAACTAATTGATAATTGCTTAGCAAAGAATAAGAAAAGAATAATTGCTATTTTAAATCAAAATAACTTTTCAGACGAAGATTGTATTTTAATTTTAAGAACGATGTTAAATAAGTCAAAAAGAATTTTAAAAATCAAAAAAGAAATAAAAGATGTGAATAGCATCGACTCTACAATTTCAAGCTTTAAACCTCCTATTTTTTGGAAAGATAAAGAAATAGTTAAAACACAGATAATGAATTGGGGTGCAATTGAAATTGAAAATTTGATTTATAAGATTAATGATATTGAATTTATTGTAAAAAAAAATGCAATTAATGCATTAAACATTGTGTCCGATTTTATCTTAAACACGTCAAATGAACCTAATAGTTAGACTTGATAACCATTATTAATCTGTTTAATTGATCTAAGTCCTTATATTCAAAAATAAGAGAGCCTCGATTATTTTTTTTATTTTTAATAAAAACGTTTATTCCTAATTTTTCTTTCAAAATCTTTTCTAAATCAAGAATGTTTGCATCTCTAGATATTGATTTAAATTTTTTAGGATTTTTAATTACCCTAATTAAATTTTCAGCCTGCCTAACAGAAAGCTTTTTATCTATAATTTTTCTTGCAATTAAATAAGAATTTTCTAACCCTACAAGAACTTTAGCATGACCTTGAGTAAGCTTGCCATCTTGAATTAAGCTAATTACTTCTTTAGGAAGTGATAATATTCTTAAACAATTAGTTATATGAGTTCTGTTTTTTCCAATAAATTTAGAAACTTTTTCTTGATCATAATTAAAATCATCTATTAATCTTTGGTATCCTTGAGCTTCTTCTACAGGATTTAAATCATGTCTTTGAACATTTTCTACTATTGCAAATTCTAGTGATTTTAAATCATCAACATCAACCACCACAACTGGTACATCGTGCAAGCCTGCACTTTGAGCTGCAAGCCACCTTCTTTCACCTGCAACAATTTCATATTTATTTTCGTGAGTTTGTGACTGTCTTACAATAATTGGCTGAATGATTCCTCTCTCCTTAATTGAATTTGTGAGATCTTCTAAATTTTCCTTATTAAAATTTTTTCTTGGTTGATATTTATTTCTTACAATTGAGCTTACAGATATAGTGTTCTTTTTTGAAGTAGGAGATGAGTCTCCTATTAATGATGACAACCCTCTCCCTAGACCTCTTTTTTGTTTAAACGGATTTATCATGCCGCGCTCTCCATAACTTTATCTTGATCTAAAAACTCTTTTGTAAAATCGAAGTATGATTTACTTCCAGGGCAGTTTTTGTCATATAATAATACTGGCATACCATGCGATGGAGCTTCTGATAGTCTTACATTTCTAGGAACAACTGTTCTATAAACTTTTTCTTTAAAATATTCTCTAGCTTCCTTTTCAACTTCGCCCGAAAGTTTATTTCTTTTATCATACATAGTAAGAAGTATTCCTTTGATCAATAATTCAGGATTAAGATTACTTTTTATTCTCTCTATAGTTTTCATCAGCTGAGTTAATCCCTCAAGAGCAAAAAATTCAGTTTGTAACGGTACCAGCAATGAGTTGGAAGAGACCAGAGCCATGATTGTTAATAAACTTAATGACGGCGGACAGTCTATAAGCACATAATCATAGAGCGCTCTAGAATTGTTTAAATATGAGGCTAATTCATCCTTCAACATAAAGGCTCTACGACTATCCCCTGCAGTTTCAACCTCTAAACCGGAAAGATCTACATTAGATGTTATCAAATCAAGATTTTCAAAACTTGTTTTATTTATAACTTCGTAAATTTTTTTATTTCCATTAAGAACGGAGTAAATAGTTTGATCAGAACTCTCAGTGTTTGATAATCCCAGTCCAGTTGTCGCGTTACCTTGTGGGTCAAGGTCTATAACTAAAATTTTTTTACCTTTCATTGATAGTCCTGCCGCCAGATTAATTACGGTTGTTGTCTTTCCTACTCCTCCTTTTTGATTTATGACTGATATAATTTTATTATCCATTTTTTTTTTTCAAATTTGAAATTTTTACAATTGATGACTCTTCATTTGTTAAACTTTCTTTTTCCTTGTAATCAAATTTCCAATTTTTTAGTGAGTCTTGAAGAACTTTTTTTCCATTCTTGCCTAAAAATAAAATTATATATTTAAAATTTGAGAAATTATTTAAGGCGATTTCTAAAATTATTGGCAGCGGCTTGAAAGCCCTAGCAATAATAACATCGGTAACTAAATTCTTTTCTTCAAATATATTTTTTTGATAAATTTCTGTATTCAAATTAAACTTTTTTGACATTTCTTTTAAGAAATTACTTTTGTGGAAGCTTTTTTCGTAAAAAATTACCTTAAACAAAGGATTTTTATATTTCATTATAATCGCCAAAACCATACCTGGGAGGCCAGCGCCTGACCCTAAGTCAGTACATGATATTATATCTTTTTTATCAATAAAATCAATAGTTTGCGCGCTATCTTCTATATGCCTCGAATTTATTGACTTTTCACTGCTTGAGCTTATTAGATTTATCTCTTTGTTTTTAGATATTATAGATGAACTATATTCTTTTAGATCTATCAAAGTTTCACGTGAAACATTCAAAGAATCTAAACATTTATTTTTTATAATTTGCGAATCAATCAAGCTATATTCTTAATAGACTTTCTTTTGATGTGAGACAACAAAATATATGCAGCAGCAGGTGTAATTCCATCTATTCTTAATGCCTGTCCCATTGTTTTAGGCTTGATTTTCTTGAATTTTGATTTAACTTCATTAGAAAGTCCTGAAAAACTGTCATAGTCTAAGTTTTCAGGTATAATTAAATTTTCATCTCTTTTGAATGCTAAAATATCAGCTTTTTGTTTATTTAAATAACCCTTATAATGTGAATTAATCTCAAGCTGTTCATCGATTTCCTTAGAAATATAATTAATTTCAGGCCATATTTCTCTAATTTTAAGCATATTTACTGATTTTTGACCTAAAACATCTGTAGCAGATCTACTTACTCCATCTTTTGCAATATTTACTCCATAATTTGATACTTTTGATGGGGTAATCTTTAATTTATCCATTTTTTTTTGAATTTTTGATAATTGATGCTGCTTCTCTTTAAATATTTTTTCTCGTTCATCAAGAACAAGTCCTAAATCTATACCTTTTTGGGTTAGTCTAACATCAGCATTATCAGATCTGAGTGATAGTCTATATTCTGCTCTTGATGTAAACATTCTATAAGGTTCAGCTACACCTTTGGTTACAAGGTCATCTATCATAACTCCTATGTAAGCTTCTGCTCTATCCAAAATAAAAGGTTCTTGTCCCCTAAATGATAGTGCAGCATTTATACCTGCTATCAGTCCTTGGGCAGCAGCCTCTTCATAACCTGTGGTTCCATTAATTTGACCAGCAAGATAAAGATTATTAATCTTTTTAGTCTCAAGAGTTAAAAAAAGTTCTCTTGGGTCGACATAATCATATTCTATTGCATAACCTGGTCTTATTATTTTTACATTATCTAAACCATTGATTTTATTACATATTTCTTGCTGTATATCAGCTGGTAATGAGGTCGAAATACCATTTGGGTAAATTGTATAATCATTTAACCCCTCAGGTTCTAAAAATATCTGATGTCTCTGCTTATCCGCAAATTTTTTTACCTTATCTTCTATAGATGGACAATACCTAGGTCCAACACCTTGTATGCTTCCTGAGTACATGGCACTTCGTTTTATATTCTTAGAGATAATTTTGTGAACCATCTCATTAGTATATGTAACTCGACATGAAATTTGTTTATTCAAATTTTTTTTAGTGAGAAATGAAAAAAAATACGGATCATCATCTGCGTGTTGCTCCTCTAAATTTTTAAAATTAATAGTACGTGCGTCTAGTCTTGGAGGAGTTCCGGTTTTTAATCTTCCAATTTTAAAATTATATTTTTCTAATTGTTCACTTAAACCTGTCGAGGGTTTCTCATTATATCTTCCCGCAGGAGTCTTTTTTTCACCTATATGTATCATACCATTCAAAAATGTGCCGGTTGTTAGAATTATCTTTGATGATCTTATCTCTTTACCTGATTGTGTAATAAAACCAATTATATCATTATTTATAAAAATAAACTCAATTACAGGATCAGAAAAAATGCTTAAATTACAGTAGTTTACAAGTTTTTCCTGCATGTATTTCTTGTATAGTGATCTATCACTTTGTGTTCTAGGTCCTCTGACTGCTGGACCTCTGCTTCTATTTAATAACCTAAATTGTATACCCGATTTATCAGCAACATCTCCCATGACACCGTCTAATGCATCAATCTCTCTAACTAAATGTCCTTTACCCAGACCACCAATCGCTGGATTGCATGACATCTCTCCTATAGTTTCAAAATTATGTGTGAATAGTGCAGTATTAACTCCTAGCCTAGCTGATGATGCTGCTGCCTCACATCCTGCGTGTCCTCCACCTATTACAACTACATCAAATGAAATTTGATTTTTCATATGTATAATTTATTATTGATATACAATTTTACAAGAAAACACTTAAATTGCTCTAAAAATAATGAATTTAAACGATTATTTACCTATGCAAAAATCATTAAAAATTGATCCTAACACCTCTTCAACATCAACCTTTCCAACTATTATTCCTAAATGCCTCGTGGCCAGCCTTAAATCTTCCGCTGCTTTATCAAAATCTTCTGATTGACTTTTATTTTTAAAGTTTTCTAAGTGCAAAACACATTCTTCTAAGTGTTGGCGATGTCTTTCTCTTGTAATTAAAATATCGTCAGAATTTATAAATTTATTTTTAAGTTTATCTCTAATTTTTGATATTAAGATTTCAATATTTTTTTCATCTTTAATTGATATGAATAAAGGATTATAATTTTTATATTCCTGGACTATATTATCAATTCCAAGATCAGATTTGTTAATAACGAGGATTGATTTGTCAGTTATCAAATCTTTTAAAAAAGCAGTAAAATAGGCACTTTTTGGCTCTATCACAACTATATTTAAATCTGCATCTTCGGCTCTTTTTAATGCTATTTTAATACCTTTCTTTTCTATTTCATTTTTAGAATTTCTTATCCCAGCAGTATCAGATAGTACTACTGGAAGACCATCAATATTTAAATGTGTCTCTATAACATCTCTAGTTGTGCCCGCTATCTCAGAAACTATTGCAGCATCTCTTCTTGATAAGTAATTTAGTAGACTCGACTTTCCCGCATTCGTAGGACCAACTATAGCTATTTTAAATCCCTCTCTAATTCTTTCACCTACTTTTTGATCATCTAAAACTTTTTTTATTTCTAATTTGATATTTTCAGATTGAATTTTAATATCTTCTAAAATCCCCTCAGGGATTTCTTCATCTGGAAAATCAATTTTAGCTTCAATATTTGACAAAATTTTTAATAAGGCGCTCCTCCATGAATTAAATTTTTTAGAATTTATTCCAGACATCATTTTGATTGCTTGTGTTCTTTGAATTTCGGTTTCAGATGAAATTAAGTCACCAATACTTTCTGCCTTTAATAAATTTATTTTATTATTTTGAAAAGCAATTTTGGTAAACTCACCAGGTTCAGCTAATCTACAATTTTCAACTTGTGAAATAGAGCTCTGCACAGCTTTAATTACAGCTAAGCTTCCATGGACATGAATTTCGGCCATATCCTCTCCTGTATAGCTGTTTGGAGCAGGAAACCATATTATTAAACCTTCATCAATTAACTCATTAGTGTTGATTTTGTTGATTTTTTTTAAAGTAGCAACCCTTGGATACGGAAATTTACCCTTTGTAAGCTTGCTAATTACCTCATGAGCTTTTTCACCAGAAATACGAATTGTGGCCATTCCAGATATACCGGGGCCAGTTGATAAAGCGTAAATTGTCATTAAATAAGTATAACCTGTTTTATTAATAAATATACTTTAAGATTAAAATTAATTTAAACGATTAAGATGGCTATAAATAAAAATTTTGCATCGGCGGAATATTTTTACAATAATAATGATTTAGATGCAGCTAAAAAAATTTGTAAAACTATTTTAAATGATAATAATCTAAATTTAGATGCAATGAACCTTATTACAAAGATAAATATTAAACAGGAAAATTTTGAGGAAGCGTTAAAATACTCAAATTTATCAATTGGTGAAGATGATAAAAATTATAACACTTATTTTATAAGATCTTTAATTTGTCAAAAATTAAATAAATCTGATGATGCGCTTGAGAGTTTGGATAAAGCAATTAACCTGAACAAAAATCATGCAGAGTCATTTAATTTAAAAGCTATAATTTACGAAGGCTTAGGTGAGGACCAAAAAGCTTTAAAAAATTGGGATAAAGCAATTCAAATAAAAAAAGACTATGCCGAGGTATATTTCAATATTGCTAATTATTATAATTTTAATGATAATTATGAAAAGAGTTTGGAGAACTATAACAAAGCTTTACAAATTAATAACAAATATTTTTTAGCTTTGGTTAATAGAACAGATCTTTATTTAAAAAATCATAAATATGAACTTGCACTATTCGACTATGATATAATAATTGAACAAAATCCAAATATAACAAGAATGCATTATAATAAGGCCTTTGTTTTAAATCACTTGGGACAAAAAAAAGCAGCTATAGAATCATTAAATAATGCTATTGATTTAAAACAAAAATTTCCAAAAGCTTTTTTTTTAAGAGGTCTTATTGCCTGGCAATTAAATTTGTACGAACAAGCTTTAAAAGATCTTGAAAAAGCATACTCTTTTAAACGGGACAGCGATTTTTTGAATTCATTAATTACCTTAAAGTCAGTTTTATGTGATTGGAAAAACATAGAGAATTATCAAAAGGAATTAATTAATTTTATTAAAAAAGAAGAAAATTCTGAATTTCCAATTTTCATTCAAAATTTTGAGGATTCCCCAGAATTAGAGCAAAAAGCTGCTATATCTTATAATAGTCCTATTAAATGTTTTTCAAGGCCAACATCAAAAAATAAAAATAAAAAAATCCGTTTAGGTTATTATTCTGCAGATTTTAGGGATCATGCAACTTCACACTTAATTGCCAGAGTATTTGAGTTGCATAATAAAGAAAAATTTGAAATTTATGCTTTTAGTTTTTGTCCATTAAATGAAAGAGATTTAACACAAAAAAGAATAATTGATTCTTGTGACAGTTTTATAGATGTATATAAAAAAACTCCTTTGGAAATATCAAAATTATCAAAAGACCTAAAGATTGATATTGCCTTAGATCTTATGGGTTTTGTAAATAATAATAGGTATGAAATTTTTGCAAAAGGATGTGCGCCTATACAAATAAATTATTTAGGATACCCAGGTACTTGTGGACCAGGTGTTCTGGATTATATTATAGCTGATGATACTTTAATAACAAAAGAGAACGAAAAATTTTTTTCTGAAAAAATAATAAGTTTGCCAGATTGTTATCAACCAAATGATGATAAAAAAATAATATCAGAAAATAAAATTACTAAAAAAGATTTTAACTTACCAGAAGATAAATTTATATTTTGTAACTTTAACAGATCATACAAAATTACTTCTGAAATGCTTAAAATTTGGAGTGATATTTTAAAACAGAAAGAAAACAGTATAATTTGGCTTTTTTCTGATAATGAAGTAACTAAAAAAAATTTAAAGAATGAAATTTCAAACTTGGGGATAAATACTGATCGATTAATATTTGCAGACCCTACAAATCACTCTAATCATTTAGCAAGACATAGGTTGGCAGATTTGTTTATAGACACTTATCCATATACAGGTCATACAACAACCAGTGATGCACTTTGGACTGGGTTGCCAGTGGTAACTAAAATAGGTAGATCGTTCTCTAGTAGGGTTTCATCTAGTATTCTAAATTCATTGAATTTAAATGAATTAATAACAAAAAATAATGATGAATATAAAAATTTTATACTAAATTTAAGTAATGATAAAAATAAACTCAAAAAAATAAAAGAAAAGTTAATTGCAAATATTAATATTCAGCCATTATTTAACTCAAAACTTTATACAGAAAATTTAGAAAAAGCCTATCAGAAGGTTTATAATAATAATTAAAATTAGTTATATTTATCTAAAAGTTGAAAATACTTATCTAGATATTTTGAGTAATTTTGAGATGAATTTAATGAACTTTTATATATGGGTTTTCTAGCTTGAAATAAGCTTACAGTTGTAATTGGAGTTTTGTTTTTATAATGATTTAAGCAATTTTCTTCCCACTCTAAATCACAATAATCTAGTAGTTTTTTAATTTCAGACTGATTTTCTATAACCAATTTATCATAATTAATTTCATAAAAAAAACCTTCACAATTTAATTTCCAAAATTTCATAAGATCTGAATATAAATTATAAAATTTTGCTATATTATTACCATTAAAACTCCAACCCATATGTTGGTTAGATGCAAAATTATTTTTATATAGAGATAAAAAATTATCGTTAGCATTTCTAAAACAATGAATCACTTTAGCATTAGGAAAAAATAATTTAATAAAACCAATCCACATAAAATTTTGAGGAGCTTTATCAGTAATAATATTATTTTCGAATTTATGAATTTCTAAAAATTTATAATACATATCATTTAAAATATTTTCATGAGATTTTATTTCATTTTTTATAGCATTTTTGTCTAACTGATTTTCTTTAAAAAATATAGAATCTATTGATTTTTTTAAATAGGTTAATTCACCCGCTCCGTTTACCTTGCTATGGGATGATAATATTTGCTCAACCAAAGTAGTTCCAGATCTGGGTAAACCACATATGAATATAATTTTTTTCTTATTATAATTTTTTTTGTGGAGGTTTAGTTTTATCTCGGAAAATGCATCTTTGATATTTTTATAAATTAGCTCATCTTTTTCTATTCTATAATTTATTAGATTGTCCTGCAAAGTATTGCCTTTTTCTATGTAATTAAATGAATTATCTATATCTTTTTTATCTTCATAGGCTTTTCCAATCGCAAAACAAATTTTGTTTTTATTTATATCTTTTTCACTTAATTTACTTTCATTATCAATCATCTCTTTTAAATTATTATCAGCATTATTATAGTCCGTCTGTTTACTTAAAATAATGTGAGCAGCAATATTATGTGGATTTTTTTCTAATATATCACTGCAAATTTTTTTTGACTTTTCAAAATTGCCCTGGCTTTGATAGCAATTTGCCAAATCTTCTAAAAAACCTATATTTTCTTTATCTATCTTTAAAGCTTCCTCTAATAAATATATTGATCTATTGAAGTCATTAACTTTTTTTTTTAAACGTGCGTAATTAGCCAACACTACAGAAATATTTCCATGCTGGTCTAAAATTTCCTTAAATAACTTTTCTGACTCATTTAATTTTCCCAATGACAAATAAGTATTTGCGAGATTATTTTTTGGCGAAACTTCTTTTGGATCTATTTGTATAGCTTTTAAAAAACATTTTTCAGACTCCTCTAAATTTTTAATATTCTGATGGGCAAGTCCAACAATATTATAAAAAATAAATAAATTTGGAAATTTATCTATTAATATATTGCCTTCTTCAATAACTTCAAAATATTTTTTTTTATTTAGTTTATTAATTAAATCATCAATTTTATTATTTAGATCCATATAAAATATAAATTAATATAAGTTTGATATTTATTTAGGTATTTATTGACTATATTACTAGTCCTTAACCAGGTTTATTCATTGAAGTGAAAAATTCTGCGTTATTTTTTGTATTCTTTAGCTTAGAATTTATGAAGTCTATAGCATCCATGCTACCCATTGGAGCAATTATTCTTCTAAGTACATTCATCTTACCTAAATCATTTTTATCAAAAATAAGTTCCTCTCTTCTGGTTCCTGATTTAGTTATATCTATTGCAGGATAAATTCTTTTTTCTGATATTTTCCTATCAAGAATTAATTC
>MDSV01159771.1_pt1 | contig 15195 bp, 10 predicted proteins | sample 810851 | NCBI WGS metagenome assembly MDSV01 (sample SAMN05326640, study PRJNA326480) | marine metagenome | isolation source: seawater | place: Atlantic Ocean: North East | collected 2012
TATCATATAGATCAGGTTAAAAATTTAACATTCAATGAGTTAAGTAAAGACGGGTACTTATATCAAAATAACTATAATGGAGAACACAATATCAACTACACCACGTGGACCTCTGATATTTCACTAAACTGGCGTTTTGCTCCAGGAAGCCAAATAAGTATTGTTTGGAAAAATGGAATAGACAACCAAAGTAATCAGTTAATAAATCATTGGATTAACAACTTGCAAGAATCATTTAATCTAGCACAAGAAAATAGTCTTTCATTAAAAGTAATCTATTATTTAGATTATCTTTACCTCAGAAAATGATAAATGCAAAAAACATACATTTTTCCTATGGCAACGTTAAAGTCTTGAAAGGAATAGATCTTGATGTAAAAAAAGGGGAATTTATAAGTATTACAGGATCTTCTGGAGCTGGAAAATCTACATTACTGCATCTTTTAGGTACCCTTGAAAATGTTCAAGATGGAACTTTAATAATAAACGGACGTGACACTAAAAAATTTAAAGAAAAAGAAATTGCAAAATTTAGAAACCAAGAAATTGGCTTTATTTATCAATTTCATAATTTGTTAAGTGAATTTACAGCTCTTGAAAACATTTGTATTCCTGCGTACATAAAAGGAATAGATAGGAAAGAAGCAGAGAAAAAGGGGCAAGAATTATTAAGTTTACTTGGAATAGAAGAAAAACAAAAACACAAACCAAATGAATTATCTGGAGGAGAACAACAAAGAGTTGCAGTTGGTAGAGCATTGATAAACTCGCCTTCTATATTATTAGCTGATGAACCTTCAGGAAATTTAGACTCTAAAAATGCAAATGAATTACATAAATTATTTAAAAAATTAAATAAAGAGTTTTCACAAACAATAGTTGTAATCACTCACAATCAAGAGCTTGCTAAAATTACTAATAGATCTATACAAATTAAAGACGGAAAAATAATATAACTAAAAAAGTTATAGTTTTATTAAATAGTCTAAATTTGCACTTTGATGATTTATCAAAACCCACAACTGCTCTATGCACTTTCAGCAATAGCGATCCCTATTATTATTCATCTATTCAATCTAAGAAAACATAGAGTAATATATTTTAGCAGTATTCGTTTTCTAAAAGAAATTAAAGATGAAAACAGAAGGAAATCTAGAATAAGAGATATTCTAATCCTTATAAGCAGAATACTTGCTATTGTATTTCTTGTTTTAGCCTTTGCAAAACCATATAAACCTGATTCAAATATCAATTCAACTAAACAGATATTTATATATATTGACAATTCTCAAAGTATGGATATTGATTTTGGACAGGGTAAACTATTAAACATTTCAAAAAAGAAAGCAATTGAAATTATTGAATCTTACTCTTCAGAAAAGGAATTTTATCTTATAACAAATGATTTTGAATCAAAAAACATATTAAAATACAATAAAGATGCAATGAAATTGCATATTAAAAACATTAAACCATCAAAAATAGCAAGGAGTATTAAAAGTATCATTTCTAGAGCTAACAGTATAAACTCTTCCAATTCCCATTTATATTTTATTTCAGATTTTCAAAAAAATTCATTAAAAATTGATGAAATCAAAGAAAATAAAATCAAAAATAGAATATCTCTAATGCCCATAACAAAAATACAAACTACAAATATTAATATTGATACACTATTAACTTCTCCTATTCTAATTTCAGATAATGAAGTAGAAATAAAAGTAGTTGTTAGTAACCAAAGTAGTGATAAGATAGAAAACGAAATACTATTCTTATATATAGATAACCAACAAAAGTCTCAGCAATATATAAACTTAGAACCTTATGAGAAAAAAGAGATAAAATTTCAATTTTCAAACAACTCTAATAGATTTATTAATGGAGAAATAAGAACGCAAGATATACCTATTACATTTGACAATAGTTTATTTTTTATATTAAATAAAACCCAAAAGTTTAATTTAACTATAATTAACCATGAAAATGAGAATACAGCATTTAATGCTCTTTTTAAAAGTGATACGAGCTTATTTAATTATTTATCTTTGAAACAAAAGAATGTAAATCATAAGCTTTTACTAAAGCAAGATTTTATAATACTTAATGAAGTTACTCAAATAGGAAGTGGACTCACAAATACCTTACTTTCCTTCGTAAATAATGGCGGTAGTTTACTAGTAGTACCTCCTAAAAATATAATTGATTTTAATCAATATAATATTTTGTTAAAATCTCTAAAAATTAATACAATAGCAACTAAATATAATAACAAATTAAAAATCAATCAATTTAGCACAAAACATCCTATATATAATAATGTATTTACAGAAGAATTAAGTAAGACAGATTTTCCTGTTAGCAAACAAAACTACATATTAAATACAAATATAGTAAGTACACAAATAATAGGACTTGCTAATAAAGAAGATTTTTTAAGCGAATATAGCTTTGGAAACGGAACTATATATCAATTTTCTAGCCCTATACAAAAAGAGTATAATAACTTTACAAAACATGCTCTGTTTGTTCCTACTCTAATTAATATAGCTACATCAGCAAATATAGAGAATATGCCATATTACATTATTGGCACTAACCAAAAAATTAGTGCCAAAAACATTAACTATTCTAATGAAATGCTAAAGATCCAAGGGGTAAATTGTGAAATCATACCAACTATTAGCAATCAAAATGGACAACAATTATTAAACTACCACAATCTGATTACCAAAAATGGTTTTTACAACATACTTATTAATAATCAAACTATAGATAGAATTGCATTTAACTATAATACATCAGAGGCAATAACATTATCATTAACAGAAAAAGAAATTAAAGATCATATTTCGGAAAACAAATTAAAAAATATTAGGATTATTTCATCACGTTATACAGAAATAAGAGATACAATTCAAAAAGAAGAAAAAGGAAAAGAATATTGGCAAATATTAATCATATTATCATTAATCTTTTTTGCCTTAGAAATATTACTCATTAAATTAATCAAAATATGAATATACTTATTAAATCTGCTAAAATAATTAATAAAGAGTCCAAGTATCATAATAAAAATATGGATATATTAATTAAAAACGGAACAATTGAAAACATTGCTAAGTCAATTAAATCTTGTCCTAAGTTAATAGCTAAAGGAAGACAAATAGTGTATAAAGCAGATAATCTACACGTATCAGCAGGATGGTTTGATTTGCATGCTAACTTTGGAGAACCTGGATACGAAGATCAAGAAACACTCTCAACTGGAATTAATGCTGCTACAAAAGGAGGATTTACAGGTGTAATGGTTATGCCAAATAACAAGCCCTGTATTGACAATAAGAGTATGTTTAATTTTATAAAGAATACAGTAAAAAATAGTATTGTTGATGTAATACCTGCAGGCAATATTACACAAAAAGGGGAAGGAAATCAAATTGTTGAAATGCACGAGATGCATAAAGCAGGATGTATAGCATTTACAGATGATAAAAAATCAATTAATAGAAACGAAGTTATGAAAATTGCGATGCTATATTCTAAAGATACTGAATCAATTATAATGAATTTCCCTTGTGACAAAAGTATTGCAAACAATGGATTTATGAATGAAGGAAAAACTAGCACACTATTGGGCATTAAAGGCATACCTTGTCTAGCAGAAGAAATAATGGTTGATAGAGATCTAAGTCTTTGTGAGTACACTAATTGCAGATTACATATCAGCTATATTTCTACGAAAAATAGTGTTAATAAAATTAAACGTGCGAAAGCGAAGGGAATAAAAGTTAGTGCAGATGTTGCGTTATATAATTTATTCTTAACAGACACAGAAGTAAACAATTTTGATACTAGATACAAAGTAATGCCACCTTTAAGAACTATTAAAGATAATAAAGCTTTAATAAAAGGTTTAAAAGAAGGAACTATTGATGTAATAAGTACTGATCATACTCCAATAACAAATGAACTTAAAAAAATAGAATTTGATAATGCTGCAAATGGAATTATAGGATTAGAGTCTGCTTTTGGATTACTATCAAAGCATATAATACCTCAAATTGGTCTAGACACATTAATTGATAAAATATCAACAAACCCAAGAAAAATATTAAAAATGAAAGAAGTAATCATTCAAGAAGGAGAGCAAGCAAATTTTACACTATTTAATCCAGATCTAGAATGGGTATTTAATGCTAGTGATATAGAGTCTAAATCTTGTAACACTCCTTTTATTGGTCAAAAATTAAAAGGTAAAGCACTAGCTATACTAAACAATGGAAAATTTAAGGAGTGCTAACATTAAATCTTCTCTTAACATTGCCATCATCATAAATATATAAAAGAGTCTTATTATCATTAATTTTGTTTGGCTCCACCTCTCTACCTAATATATCAGTAATTTTTATTAAACTAGGTTTTATAAAAGATATATCATTTATAAATGTTGAGCTAGTTTGGGATTCATAAAGAAATAAATCATCTACAGCTGCTTCAACCAAACTACCACCGTCAAGATTTTGACCAATACGAATACTATCAGAAGCAATAAATTTTAATTGAACGTCAGCAGTTAAAGAAACATAATCGCTCACTCTAAAAACAAACTGTCTCCAGCTAATATCTGAACTCATATTGTTTTCCACATATTGCCAATTTACTCCATCATCAGTTATCATTACTTGCCACCAATCAGCTCCTGGGTTTGCCCCACTATATGGACTGTTTGTATACCATCTATAATAAGAAAAAGCAGGATTTGTATAGGATGAAAGATCATAGTAAGGAGAATACAATGTAGTATGACCTCCATCTACATCATTTGATCCTAAACCATCGAAAATTGACGAAGCATTTTGAGTAAATGCACATTGAGAACCTCCAGTAGTGTGTTGTGCATCAGTTTGACAAATAGTAGAAGGGTCCTGAGGGTCACCATAAGAAGGAATTGGCACACCTATCTCCCATATACCAGTAGTTGCATTATCTCCTGCACCACCAGTTTGCCAAAAACCAAAATTAGCATCAAAATCTTGCTCTTCCACTTTTTCAAAACCAACTAAAATAAAATAAGGTAAATTTGCGTTTTTAATTGGCATTAGATTTGCAGCTACTGGTGTAATACCTGATTCATTTCCAAAATTATCTGTCAAAGAAATATAGTATGCTACAACAGTTCCATTTTGCTGAGGAGGAATTGATCCTGTAAATGATGAAATCCCACTAAGGGGTAAAGATGTCCAGCTGTTTGAATTATTTATTCTATAAAAACAATTTGCTGTAGAAAGTGCCCATGGATAAGTAAGTCCAACGCTTACATTAATAGGTATATCAATATTACCACCTGAATAACTTACTGGATTATGAGATACAACTGCATTTGACAAGAGTGTAATTCCATGTAAATCAAAAGCACTTATGATAGCCATATCATTTGGTGTCCCATTACTAATATTACCATCATTATCATCTGCATATAAGACTTCTAAAAGTATATCAGTATAAATACTACCTTCATCTCCATCTGGCCCATCAACATTACTATCATAAGTATACTTAAATAAATCAAGCATTTGAGACATACTTCCAAGATTAAGATAAAGATCCCAAAATGCACCTGCAATTATCTCTCCATCGGCATGAACCTCTCCAACTAGATCTTGAGGATACACTTTTCTATTCTGATCATACCTTCTAACATAAATATTAGGATCTAACAAATCCCATCCATAGCCAAGCACAGGAGACTGAGTTAAAGATATAGCCCAAATATCAGCAAATCCTTCATTTAAACCTCCATTAGACATACCGCCCCCCCAATTAGAACCATTATACCGATCACCATTTATCGCATGACCATATTCATGGTATACAACATCAGCAATCTTAGCAGTTGCATGACAACCACCACCTTCAGCATAAAAATTAATTGAACTTCCATCAAAAAAAGCATTACAACTTCCTGTTGCATCAATATTTGTTGGCATTGGTGAATCTAAGCCAGTATAATTAGGGAATACTATTTTGAGATGATCATGAATATTATTAACCGCTTTATAAGCTGACCTTTCTTGTATTGAAGAGTTAGAATTATTAAATACTATAGCATTATTAGTAGCTAAATTCTGCAAAATATCTGGCGTAGTACCAGCAGTTTGTACATCAGCATATAAACCCTCAAGTTTATATCTAACTTGCGTTCCAATATTCATTGGTAATACTACATCTCCATTATTATCTGTATAATAGTTTGTATTACTACTTTGATCAATTGCTTTTAAATATTTAAAATTCTGAGTAATAGCAGGATCATAAGGATTAGTTGGATAAACAGCTCCTGAAACTGTTGCAGTTCCATTAAGAGGAGCTTCATACATAACTGTATTCTTCCTCATCAACAATGTACCATCATGCGCATCAACATAACAAATATAGTTAGCAGGTCCTTCTAAAATCATAGTACTAAATGACACTTGATAAACTAAATGATAACTATATGATCTATATTTCGGGTTTGCTAGTATCTTTAACTCACTTTTCACAACAACATTAGAAATAGGCTTAGAAATATTAGAACAAGCACTATATATGGCCTGATCCTGAGTTAACGTAGGAATTGTACTTAAATTAATATCATTAAACACATCCAAGCCAAAAGCAATTAATTCATTATTAAGTGTAAATTTAGCATATAATCTACTACCTATAACTTCTATATTATTATAATACTGATTATATATTTTATTAATGTGCTTTTCATTACGAACAGTTGAAACTTGCCTCAAATCATTTGGTAATATAAAATTATTCAAAGCTAGAAATAATTTTAAATTACTAACAGGAATAGGTTCTCCAAAAGCTCTATGAGGTAATTGATTCCTTTCATTAAAAATTACAAACCAATTTGGGTTATTATCTATAAAACCCTTCCATAATAAAGAATTTCTCAAAGACTCTTGATAGTGAGAGTTAATCATCATATTTTCCTTTATATATCTCACTTCATGCTCATCAGAATGATGATGAGTAGTAGAAAATAAATTGAAAGAAGAAATAAATAAAATTAATAATAGTAACTTATTCATAATGATTTTTTTTGTAAAAATACGTTATTTTTAAAAAACAAGGAGTAAATATAATCTAAAACAACTTAACTTAATATTATTTGTTGCCCATCATATGCTAATTGAATATGTGCAGGAAGATCTTTATTTATAATATCATTCAATCCCATATAATGCGATATATGTGTAAGTAATGCTCTTTTTGGCTGCACCTCCTCTAATAATGCAACTGCCTGATCTAGATTAAAATGAGAAAGATGTTCTTTTTTCCTAAGCGCATCTAAAATAATTAGATCGGCATCTTTCATTTTTTCTTTTTCTGTATCTGAAATAGCACTTACATCTGTAAGATATACAAAGTCTCGAATTCGAAAACCAAAAATAGACATCATGTAATGCTTAGCTTTTATTGGAATAATATTTGTATTAAGAATTTGAAATCTTTTATTTTTAATAATATTTAAATTTACATTAGGAGTACCAGGATACTTTATTTCAGAAAAAACATAAGGAAATTCATTCTTTAAAGCTGCAGCAGTAATATCGGAACAGAAAATTTGCATATCTTTTTTCAATCTGTAATTAAATGCTCTAATGTCATCCATACCTGCAACATGATCTTTATGATGATGTGTAAACAAAATAGCATCAACCCTTTCTACACTATGCCTTAGCATCTGCTGCCTGAAATCAGGACCTGTATCAACAACTAATGTTTGCCCATCTACTTCTATCATTACAGATGAACGTAACCTTTTATCTTTAGGATTTTGTGAACTACAAACCTCACAATTACAAGCAATAACTGGTACACCTTGTGAAGTTCCTGTGCCTAATAATGTAACCTTCATTTTTCTACCATATTTAAGAGGCTAAAATTAATAGATAAATAGTCTCTTTTACGAAATATCTACATAAATTTGCAATTATTTATAAATATGTTATTTCATGACAAATAATGTCACACTAACAGCTGAGCAAAAAGCTTTACAAATAAATCTAGAAAAAAATATATACGGTTCATTTGTAGAAATTGGAGCTGGACAAGAGGTTGCTCGTAATTTTTTTAAAGCAGGTTCTGCTTCTCAAACAATTGCAAAAACCATGTCAGCTTATGATAGAGATTTCTCTGACGCTATCTATGGAAAGGAAGTAGATGGAAGATATGTATGTAAATCTAGACTAGAAAAAATGCTAGATCATGAATATAAATTACTTGATGAGAGACTGGAAAGAAATAAACATAAAGAAACTAGATTTTTTACATATGCCGATACAATTTCAACAATTAATTATTCTAAAACAAAACAAGGTCATGGATGGATTGGATTAAGATTTCAAAGATCACACATCGAAAAACCTTCAAATTTTATTATACATGTTATATTAAATGATCAAGATGCGAAACTACAGAAAGAAACTGTGGGTATTATTGGAACGAATATAATGCATGCCTGTTTCTATGAGAAAAATCCAAAGGAAATATTAAAAAGAGCTTATGATTCTTTGGAAAAAAATCAATTTGAAATTGATATGGTTGAAGTAACAGGTCCTGCCTTTAAAGATGTTGACAATAGACTACTTAGCTTGACATTGGTTAAAGAACGAATGACAAACGCAGTAATTTTTACTCCAGATGGAATGAACAAACAACCATCTGACATTCTTTACAAAAAAAACATCCTTACCATGCGAGGAAGTTTTAGGCCAGTAACAAAAGTTAATATTGATATGATTGAAAAAGGTCTGAAAAAATTTAAAGAAACTAATAAAGTTATAAAAGAAGATATTCAGATTTTATTTGAAATTACATTAAGTAATTTAAAAGAAAACGGCGAGGTTGATGAACAAGATTTTCTAGATAGAGCTGATATGTTATGCTCGTTAGGATACACAGTAATGATATCAAATTATAAAAAGTTTTATAAGATCATTGAATATCTTTCACAATTTACTAAATCTAGAATGGGTCTAATTCTAGGTGTAGATAATTTAATAGACATGTTCGAAGAGCAATACTATAGAAACTTAAATGGAGGTATAATGGAGGCTTTTGGAATTATATTAAATAGAGATATTAGATTTTTCCTTTACCCCTATCAGCCTAATAAAGAAGTAGAATTGTTAAACAGTAAAAATATACCTATTCACCCAAGAATCAGAGACATATACAGATATTTACAATCAAATGGAAGAATTGAAGACTTAGATTATAACGCTGATATATTAGGAATATTTTCTAAAGATATTCTACGTAAGATTAAATCTTGTGAAGAGGACAATTGGGAGCATGCTGTTCCCTCAGGAGTAGCTAAAATAATTAAACAAAAAAGTTTATTTGGGTGGGCATGTGAAATACCGTCAAAAGAATAATAATATTTAATAATCATGCAACGCATATTACTCATTATTTTTTTAGTACCATTAATAACATTTGGACAAAGAGGAGGATTTGGTAGTGGCAATTTTAAAGGATTTAATAAAAATAACTCTAAAGAATATATTAAAGGTAGTATAAGTGGAAAAGTAATTGATAGTAAAACTGGAAAAGCTCTAGAATATGCTAATATAAGTCTTAAAAATATAAAATGGGCAAAAATTATTGAAGGAACAATTACTGACTCAAAAGGTAGGTTCTATTTGAACAAAATTAGATCAGGAAAATATCAAATTAATGTAAGTTATTTAGGCTATGAAATTGCTAGTAAAGATTTTGAGCTTACAAAAAAGAAACCTGACATCAAAATTGCTGATATATTACTTGTTGCAAATAATGAAATATTGTCAGAAGTTACTATTAAAGAACAAAAAGAAATATTTGAAAATAAAATAGATAAGATAGTCTATAATGCGGAAAATGATATGAATGAAGGCTTAAATGATGCAACAGATGTATTAAGAAAAACTCCTCTACTAACTGTTGATTTAGAAGGAGAAGTTAGCCTAAGAGGCTCAAAAAATATAAAATTCCTAGTAAATGGAAAAGCATCCTCATTTTTCACTTCTGACATCTCTACAGCCCTTCAGATGATTCCTGCTGATGAGATAAAAAGTGTTGAAGTAATAACAACACCAGGTGCAAAATATGACGGTGAAGGCGATGCAGGAATTGTTAATATTGTTACAAAGAAAAAAATTATTGATGGATATAAAAGTACAATTAGTACTAATGTTGGTTCAAGAATGAACAGGCAAAGCGCAAACATTAGTTTAGGTAAGGGAAGATTTGGATTATCATCTAGAGGTGGTGGAAACTGGAGCTGGCCTAGAACAGGAAGGTCTAACTCCATTAGAGAATACTGGGATGTAAACACTCCTAATAATATTAACACTCTAATAGACTCAAGTAATACTTTTAGCCAATGGATTGGATATAGAGGATCAATAAATATGTTCTATGATATTAATGCATATAATAGTATTATGTCAGATATTAAAATATCAGGAAGAAACACATTTAGTAATGACTCTACAAATTATCTCATAGAAGGAGACACAACATATAGTTATAATTCTTATTTAGAAACAAGAGGAATAACTACAAACATAGAATGGAGTACAGACTATATTAAAACATTTGAAAATAACGATGAGAAAGAGTTGAGTATCTCATTTCAAATTGGAGGAGGTTTAGGAGACGATAACATTACTAATAATGAAGATAGCAAACTACAATATAGCACAAATAATGATGAAAAAGAAATAGAATCTACAATACAAATTGACTACACTCACCCCTATTTTGAAAACAATACTTTAGAAATAGGAACTAAATTTATTAATAGATTTAGAGAAATTGTGAACTCAACTCTTTCCGATTTACCAGAATTTCGGGCAAGCCAAGAAGTTTTTAATTATAACCAAAAAGTATTAGCAGGATATTTATCAACTGATTTTGAAATAAATTCAACTATTGGTATAAAAACAGGAGTTAGATATGAAAAAACTATTATCAGTGGTGATTGGAAAAATAATATAAAAGATCCATTTGAAAATTCATACACTAATATACTACCAAGCTTGACAATAGCTAAAAATTTTAGCCGAGGAGAATCATTAAAAATAAGTTATAATAACAGAATTTCTAGACCTGGTATAAAAAATATAAATCCAACAACGCTTAGAACAAACAATTTTAGCACTAAAAAAGGAAATCCAAATTTACTTCCTGCTAGTACACATAAATTAGAAATTGGGTATAATAAATTTAATAAAAAATATCAAGGAAGTTATTCAATATATGCAAAGCAAACAAATAATATTATAGAAACATACACTAGAATAGATTCTATTACTAATATTTCAGAAACTATTTTTGAAAATATTGGAAATAGTATTTCTTACGGCTTAAGCTACTTTGGGTCATTACGATTTGAAAAACTAAATATCCGTGCTGGATTTAACCTTTATAAATATACTAGCTCTGGCAATTTAGAAGGTGAAGAGTTATCAATAACTAGTGATTTATTATACAGTTATAATTTTGGAGGAAACTATGATTTAGGAAAAAAATGGAAAATTGAAGGATGGGGATTTTTCAGATCGCCTTCACAAAGTATTCAAGGAAGCACTACCTCTTTTAGCATGATGAGTTTTGGCATAAAAAAAGATTTCAAAAACAAAAGAGGTTCCTTAGGTATTAATATTGTAGAACCATTTAATAAATACAAAGTATTTAAAACAGATATAGAAGGAGATGACTTTAAACTATACTCTGAACGTCATTTAACCTTTCGATCTATAGGCATAAGTTTAAAATATACTTTTGGAAAACTAAACTTTAAAAGTTCAAACAAATCATCAAATATAAATAATGATGATGTACAACAAGAAAGTAGTGAGGAATACTAGAACGATTATTTTATAAATGATCTAAGATAGTACTCCCATTTCTTTTGCCATAAGAACACCTATTTCAGCTGGTGATTCAGCAACAGTAATACCACAATCTTTAAAAATATCCATTTTAGCCTGTGCTGTATCTTCTTTTCCACCAACAATAGCACCAGCATGCCCCATAGTTCTACCAGCAGGCGCTGTCTTTCCAGCTATAAAGCCAACAACTGGTTTAGTACCATGCTTATGAATCCACATAGCAGCATCCACTTCTAATTGACCACCAATTTCACCTATAATAATTACCCCATCAGTTTCAGGATCATTCATGAACAAAGTAACAGCATCCTTAATAGTAGTACCGATAATTGGATCACCCCCAATGCCAATAGCTGTAGAAATTCCCATACCCGATTTTACCACCTGATCAGCAGCCTCATAAGTTAAAGTCCCTGATTTAGAAACTACACCAATTCTACCTTTCTTAAAAACAAATCCTGGCATAATACCACACTTTGCTTCATCAGGAGTAATTACTCCAGGACAATTAGGTCCAACTAGAGTACAATTCTTATTTAAAAGATACTCCTTAACTATAATCATATCTTTAGTAGGAATACCCTCTGTTATACAAACAATAACTTTAATACCTGCTTCAGCTGCTTCCATTATTGCATCTCCTGCAAAAGCAGGTGGAACAAAAATGATAGATGTATTAGCATCTAAATTAGTAACAGCTTCACTAACAGTATTAAATACAGGTTTACCTAAATGCTTCTGCCCTCCTTTTCCTGGAGTAACACCGCCAACTATATTGGTCCCATAAGCAATCATTTGCTCTGAATGAAATGTCCCCTCACTTCCAGTAAAACCTTGTATAACAATTTTTGAATCTCTATTTACTAAAACGCTCATATTTTTATTTTTGATTATGCAAAATTATGAGATTATGTCTATTGACAAAGTATTTTGAATACTTTTGCCAAATGAATCATTTTAATTTTGAAGATACAATTTGCGCTATAACTACTGGTAATGAATTAAGTGCTGTAGCTATTATCAGAATATCTGGAAATCAATCAATTAGCATAGCTAACTCTATTTTTAGTAAAAATATTACTAACGTAGACTCTCACACCTTACACTTTGGTCATATAATTGATAATAGCAATATCATAGATGAAGTATTAGTAAGCGTATTTAAAGATAATAAATCATTTACAGGTGAAGAAACTATAGAAATATCTTGCCATGGATCTGTTTATATTCAAAATAAAATAACACAACTACTAATTAACAAAGGATGTAGATTAGCTACAGCAGGAGAATTTACAATGAGAGCATTTAAAAATGGTAAAATGGACTTATCACAAGCTGAGTCTGTAGCAGATTTAATTGCATCAGAAAATAAATCTTCACATCAAACTGCTTTAAAACAATTAAGAGGTGGATTTTCTAGTAAACTACAGGATTTAAGACAACAACTTATTGACTTTGCTTCTTTAATAGAACTCGAACTAGATTTTTCTGAAGAAGATGTAGAATTTGCTAACAAAAAACAATTTGAAGATCTTTTAAAAAAAATTAAAAAAGAATTAAAAAAACTAATAGACTCTTTCAAACTTGGAAATGCATTAAAAAATGGAATACCTGTAGCTATATTAGGAGCTCCAAATGTTGGAAAATCAACACTTCTAAACTGCTTATTAAATGAAGAAAAAGCAATTGTATCCAAAATTGCAGGGACGACACGTGATGCAATTGAAGACACTCTAAATATTGAAGGTTATAAATTTAGATTTATAGATACTGCTGGAATTAGAAAAACTAATGATGTAATAGAGAATCTGGGTATTAAAAAAACTATCAAAATGGCAAATCTTGCTGATATTATACTATTTATAATTGATGCAAACAGAAAAATAGCTGATCAAATACAAGAAATTGACAATATTAAAATAAAAGATAAGAGTAAGTTATTGATTGTAGTAAATAAAATTGATTTAAATCATAATAATAAGAATAAGATCAAGGAATCGATATATATTTCAGCTAAAGAAAACAAAGGAATATCTTTACTCAAAAAGAAATTATTAAACTGTGTAAGCACTAAAGACATATCTAATCACGAAATAATTGTAACAAACCTTAGACACTATGAAGAGTTAAAACTTACATTAAGAGAAATCAACTCAATACTTGATGGTCTTAAGCAAGATATTACTAGTGATCTATTAGCTATTAACACACGACAAGCTTTATTTCATCTTGGAAGCATAACAGGTGAAGTTACCACAGACACATTATTAGGCAATATATTTGGTAAATTCTGTATCGGAAAGTAAACCCCTCTCCTGTCCATTTCTAGAAATTCTCTTTTACTAGAATAGTATTGAAAATAATTATTAAGTTTGAAAATAAATTAAAAATAAAAAGCATGAAAAAAATATTATTAGTTTCACTAATTGGTATATTAGTATTAACCTCTGAGGCACAAACTTATACAACTAAAAGTGGATATGTAGGGTGTATAACTAAATCGGCATTTGATAAATATATGAAGTATGCTGTTGATAAAGATTATGCTGCTGCAGAGGCATTAGTAAAAAATAAATTATGTTTTTCTTTAAAAGCTGGAGTAACAGTTTATCTTGAAGATACATCATGGGGGAAGGTAGAAATAAGACCAAAAGGTCTTACTGGCACTATTTGGACTGTAATGGAAGCAATTAAGAGAAAATAGAGTGAGAAAATTACTATTTTTTATTTTTCTGTTTACGTCATCTTTGTTGTTTTCTCAAGAAGTAAAAGAAAGTGATTGGTTTAATTTTGATTCAAATGAGTCTCATTGGGGTATTGAATGGAACGCTTTTTGGAATTGGGGTGATAACAATATATTACTTGCAGATTATTTTGTAATAAGGGATTCAAATGGCGATTTTGTTAGATTTGATGATAATAAATATAGTTTTGATATTGACTTGTCAATACAAACTACATTTTATAAAAAAGTTATATTTAGGTATACTTTTATAAGTTTAAAACAGAATTTGACAGGACCTGTAGGAGCCGAAAGAGGTTATAATCTTGGTGACAGAAATGATATAGATTCTGGTCTTGAAGAAATAAATTATGATTTTGATGGTAGCGGTAAAGTAATCGTTTCAAATATACTTAGCTTAGGGTATCCAATAAAACTATTTAAGCTAAATGACAATAGACATGTGCCAATAATCCCATTTGTTGGTCTTGATTTTCAAAAGATACATTTAATGGATATATATGTTAGGCACGA
>MDSV01059752.1_pt1 | contig 15194 bp, 18 predicted proteins | sample 810851 | NCBI WGS metagenome assembly MDSV01 (sample SAMN05326640, study PRJNA326480) | marine metagenome | isolation source: seawater | place: Atlantic Ocean: North East | collected 2012
AGAAAAATTTATCATAAAGATACCAAAAATCATCTAAGGTAGCTAAATCTCTATCAAAAAATGAAGGGTCAGGAATATTAGTTAATTGAGTAAATTCTTTATTTACCGTTTCATTAAATTTTTCCTTATTAAATCTTTGTGCTTTTAATGTTATCTTTGTCATTATCCATTCGTTACTTTAAACATTATATCCTCATCAAATACTTTTGTAGTACCATTTATTGTAGTTTTTAATAAAATTGTATAGTATCTTTCTGGTTCTAATCCTCCCATATAAATATCAAAGTAACTAGAAGTTGCATCCGCACTTATTTGAGTATATTTAGAATTAAAATCAATTACATATTCATTAGTTTCTGAATCCTTTATAGAATAATATGAATTTTTAGGTAAATAATAGTTTGTTAAGTAACCGGATTGTGTTTGGAATACTTTTTTAGGGTATTGTGGAACTGCTGCTATTCTAAATCTTTGTACACTTTCAGAGAAATAAACTCCATCATTATTATAAGTAGAAATAAATGCTTCTGGTTGACCTAATGTTTTCATTAATGATGATGTTCCATAATAAAAATCATCAAATTTAAATTCTAATTGTGGGGGATAAATAGTATTTGTATCTACTGAATAATATTTAAATGTAGAAGCAAATGATTCTGAAGGTATAAATTCAACAGAAGATGTTTGTTTAATAATAAATCCTTCATTTGGTATATCAGCACCAGTAATTCCTAATGAATGACTAATCCAAATACCAGCAATATTAGTTGTGTTAACATTTAAATCAATTGGATCTGAGTAAGTAAATGTTTGGGTTTGTACTATATTTTTTAATGTAGATGATCCCGTAAACCATGTTCCTCCTCCTGTACCTCCATAAATACTATTATAAGATGCTGTTGTTCTTACAGTATAAGCAGTACCATCTTGGTGCCATTCTTTAAGAGCTGTTGATCCTGTCCAATTACATCCATTAGTAGTAACAGGTGAATTACCAAATCTTCCTGTTCCCATATCCCAACTTTGAGAAATAGGATAAACTTTTAAATAAGATGTTGAATTTAAATTAGTAACTACAGCTGCATAGTTTCTAAGACTTGTTTGATATTCTCTAGTTACAAAATCTCCACTATTTAAAGTTATAGATGCTGTAGCTGCTTGACCATTGGTTTTATTTAATCTTGAAATTTTTAATGTATCACCAATTTTATAATTTTTACCTCTATTTGTAAGAGTAATAGATGATATTGTATTTCCTGCTACTGTTATATCTGCTCTAGCCCCAACTCCTGTTCCTAAAGAACTAGTAAGCCCAATATCAGGATAAGTTTTATTAACTAAAGTAGTTGGATTTTGTGTTATAGATGTTAATAAGGCATCTGAACCTGTAGATAAATAACTTATTCCTGATCCTGATACATAATTAGTATAAGCTCCTACTAATTCACCACTTGCAAATTTAATTAAATATCTACTAGATTGAGCTGCATCATTTAATAAATAAGTAGATGCTTCTAATATTTCATCTAACCCAGTATTCATTACTGGGTTTTGAGTGTATAATGTAGCGTCTTTTTCAGGAAATAGTTTATAAATTGCCATTTTTATGCATTAAAATTTGTTATATCATCAAGTTTAGGTCCAATATCACTAGGAACTATACTTTCATCAATAGATGTTGGTACACCACCTGTGCCTGGTTGTTGGTTTAATCCTCCTCCAATAACTTCTTCAATTTCATTACTAGGATCTGCTAGTACTTCTAAATAAGTTCTATCAGGTGTATATTGTTGCAATGTCATTGTTTCTAAAGTTCCGGCATCCTCATCTCCTTCAGTAGTATCTATAAATTTTGCTTTTGTAGGATATCTTAATACTTTATATTCCCCGCCATCTATAAATGAGGATTTTGTTCCATTTGAAGCTGCTGTTCTATTAGGTCCTCCACTTGCTCCTTGTTTAACTCCTGCTTCTGGGTTTTCTACATCTAATGCTGTTACCTTAAGTGATTGATTTAGAGGATTATTCATAGTAGCTCTTACTTCACCTTCTTTTGTTGTATAATAAGGATTTTCAGAATTATAAGTTTGTACAAATCCAGATGCAGGGTCATTAGTTGAACCCCCATCTATTGAAGTACCATCTTCGGGTTGATTTTCTCTAGTTTCCTCATATTTTGCATCTATAGGAGATTGTTTTGGTGGTATAGGTCCTGGGTTATTATTAAGGTATTTTCCTGGTTCTCCGGGGCCTGAGATGCCTTCGTCTCCTCTAGTAACAAATGATTTTTTATATCTTTCTAATAAATCCATAATTTTTTATTTATAAAGGTACTACTCTACCTACAATATCAGATTCAGGGTATTTTAACTCAAATACCATTGGATCTACTGATGGGTAAATTACACCTTTATTAGTTGCAAAATTTAAATCATAAGAATATTCACTATATCCTTTACTTATTCCTGCTATGTTTTTTATTAATACATTAGTAACAGTTTGTACACCTTCTACTTTATCTAATAATATACTTAATTCTTTTAATAAAATAGGTTGATTTATATTCCAATTTTCAATATCAAAATACTCAGTTAAAGCTTCTATACAACGTAAAATTACATCATTGTTATTAAAATTAGGTAATACTATTATATCAAATTCACAAGTTATATTAATAATATAAGCATCTTTTATTTTTATAGAATCATTTATCATTCTATATTCAGATAAATAAGTTTTTAAATTCTGTTTTAATGTTGATGAAGCTGTTCTTAATTGTCTTGATGAATTATACGATAAAACATACATATCTAAAATAGTAGGTAATTCTCCTATTCCATATTCTGCTACTTTAGTAGGTTGAATAAAGGCTTTAGCTATAGTACCTATATTAGCAGGCATACTTAAAGCTCTAATTAAATAATCTTGTTGAGTAACAGTTCTTAATTGAGTTTGAAAACTACCTAAAGCATTTTGTCTAGTTTCCTCTATTGTATCTGCATCTTGTCCTCCATCAGCAGCTAAAATATTATTAGTTGCTACTGATGCAAATATTTGGTTAGCTAATGTACCATTCGTAATGTTTGGATTTACAAACACAATACCAGTAGTATCATAATTTGTTAATGTTCCTGATGCAACATTTGATTGTAAACCTCCTCCTGTTAAATATCTAATTGTTAATGTTGTGTTTGCAGGAGCAATACCATAAGTATCTGTAAACATAAAGTTTAAAGGAGAATATGCTGCTGTTAGTTTATCTTTAGAAAAAGCTAAACCTGTTCCAACATTATCAGGATTAGGAACTATATCTTCATCTGTATCACTTACAGTTCCAGCACCAAAACCTAATTGAAGAGTTGTAGAATTTAAAAATCTTGATGTAAATCTTCTTTGTACTTGTTTTAAATTTAATAAATTAGGAGCATCATCTTGAACAGCATTAGGATCTTCATAACTAGCATTAATTTTAGTTGTAAATACTGTATCTTGTGCTAAATTTAATACTTCATACCATTCATTACCACTGCTATCAAAACAATCTAATACATTTATTATATTAGATTTATTTATATCAACTGTAGCAAATTTAGAAGGAGAGGTAAATGTTGCAGTTTGAGTATTTATAGTTCCTGATATTGATTTTCTTGTTTTTTTCAATAAAAATCTATCTGGATTAGTTCCACTTAATGAAAAAATAGATATATCAGTTGGATCTTGAGAAGATGATACAGAAAAATCACATACATCTTCAGTTATAAATTTTATACTTGAATTTTCATTTGATGTAAGTTGAAAATTTTCTGGTATTTTTAAAGCATAATCAAAATCAGGAACATAAGCTGTTCCAACAACTTTAGCTGGTAGTTGTTGGTATATTGCTATATCTACTGTTGCTGCTGTAGTTACTTTAGGTCTATAACCTAACATATAAGATAAATCAAATAGATTTTTTTCTTGCCTAGCATATTGTATAAATGTTTCTTGTATTTGATTATCTAAATAAAATGATAAAACATCTCCTACATATGATGCCATTTCAATAAATAACATTCCAGTTGAGTCAGAGGAAAAATCATTATATGTTGTAGGAAAATATGTTTTAGAATAATCAATAAGAGCATTTCTAAATGTATTAAAATCCCTATTAGTATATTTTATATTTCTTTGTAAATTTGCCATTATTGTAATGCTATATTAATTTCATCTTCTGCTCCCATATTTGTAATTGAATAAGTTAAAATAAAATTTATAGTATTTTGATCAGGTTGATTATCAAATTTTATAGTTTTAACATTAACCGATGGGAAATTAGATGCAATATTATCTTCAATTCTACTTTCAAGTGCAGATGTTGTTCCATCATTTATTCCCTCCCAAATTAATGCTCTTAAATCTGCACCAAAATTAGGCCTAAATACTCTTTCTCCTCTATTTGTTAATAACCAATTAACTAAATTAGTTTTAACTACTTCTCTAGTGGTGTAAGTAGGATTAAAAACAGCTCTCCCCGACATAGGTAAGCTAAAACCTAAAGCAACACTACCACTATTAGATACAGGAAAATTATTATCTATTATTCTGGCCATTACTTACTATTCATTAAACTCATAATTTGATCCATACCAACATTTCCTTCAGGTAAAGTACCATTTGCTACGTCCATTCCTGGGTTAGGTCTAAATGTTTGAACATTATTAGTAGTAAAACCTGCTGCAGTTTCCCCTAAAATATTTTTATATGCATCTCTTTTTTCTTGAGATGACATTGTTGGAGTTGTTGGAGGAGGAGGTGGTGTTGGGTTATGAGATTCTACTATTGGAGTTGTTGTTAATACTTTTGGTGATTTTACTGCCTCCAAAATTATATCTTTTAATTCTTCTTGTATTACTTCTCTAACAGTTTCTTTTAATACTTTTTTTAATTCTGTTAATTTCATCTTTAGTTTTATTATAAATATTATTAATTTTTGTTTTTATATCAATTATGAACCAGTAGGTATAGGTAAGCCATTTCTACCAAATTCAAAATACCATTTATTTGTAGGATCTAAATTTCTATTAGGATCATTATAATCATTAGTAATTTGAGAATTTACATTTTGTAAATACCAAAAAGGTAATTCTGATGCAGTAATAGCTGTTGAATTATACCAACCATTCCCTAATGCTGTTCTTAATTTTGATATTAATTGAGTTTTAGAATAAGCATTTAAATTATCCCATGTTACTCCATTTGGTGTTATTTGAGGATCTACACTATAATCTGAATTATTCCACCACCAAGTTGAATTAAGTTCTTTTTCTAATTCCCATAATTCTTCTATTTCATCAAATGTAATTGGAGTTTGACTTGTTCCAGCGATAGGATAACCATTAATAATAGGTTGATTATATCCTATATTTTTACTAAGAAAATAATCACTTAAAGGATCACTAAAAGAAATGTCTGGGTTTTGTAAGCTTAAATAATTAGCTTCTTCAAAAATAGCTTGCATTAACCTTTTTCTTTTTTTCATTTCTGGTCTTAAATTTAAAAATTGACTTCCTAAGCTATTATCATTAAATAAATTTTCAGCTGTATAATATAATCTTGTTTGGTATGCTTCTAATTTAGCAACACTCATAAAATCTCCATCTTTATCCCAGCTTTTAGTAGTTGTATTATAATCACCCCCTATATTATTTGCAGTTTTTAATAAATTTTCTCCTCTATTTCTTATTTGACTTATATATGATTTAAGTTTATTTTCATCTGAAACTCCTTGTAAGAATAATTTTTTAATTGTTGCATCTAATATTCTATCCCCATCTTTCCATTCATATCCTTCATTTGCTACAGCTTGTTCTAAAATAGTTCTTGAATTATCAAAAGCTTCTTGAACTAATGTATCATAATAAAAGGCACGTGGACCTTTATTTTGAGATAATTCCCAAGCTAATTCATAAAGTTCTTCTGCTTCTTCTTGATTAGCACCATAAATTGCAATTAATATAGCAATTTGTCCTTGTTTATAAATTGCTTTAAGAGGATCTTCAGCTGGTGGAGGTGGAGGGAATATTAAATCTTTAGTATCAATTGTCCATTTCATTTCATCAACTAAAACTATATTTGAGGAGGAAAATGATTCATCACCAAATAATTTTTCAACAGGAACACTTTCATTATAAAATTCACCTGGAGGAGGAACTGATTCTTTATTTTGTGCTACTACCTGTTTTTTATCAAAAGAAAACCCAGGCATTTCAATAAAATTAAGAGTTAGATAATAATCTCCATATAATAATCCTGGGGGTGTTGTTAATATTTCTTCTAATTCAGCATCAGTTAATACATCTACAAAATTACCAGTTGTAGCTACTATAGCATTTAAATCTTCCTGGGTTATATTGGGATCTTTTTCTAAACAATCATTTAAAGCAACATCTAAATCATTTAACTTTGAAATAACTGAACTTACATCTTTACTAATTAAATCTAATGCTTCAGGAATTGAATCTAATGAACCTTCTTCTTTATCAATTACTGTTCCTAAATTATCTAAAGCATCTGAAAAATTATTTATTATATTTACAGGTATACCAACTCCAGGTGGTACTGATGTAGGAATAGGTAGTTGTTTGATAACAGTTACTACTACTTTTACTCCATTAACTATTGCTTCTGATGTTTTAGCAACTTTATTTAATGTAGATATTTTTTGTTCAATCTGTACTAAAGCACCATTAATTTGATTTTTTTGTTGAATTAAACTTTTTAATTCTTGAGTTTGAGGACATGAATCTTTAAATCTAGAAATTAATACATCTAAAGTTTTATTAAACTGAAATGTTGTTCTAGTAATACTTTGAACTATTTTTGATATAAATCCTGCTAATGCCATTATAAAGTTTTAGAAGTTTTTGATTTATAAAATGTTATAGATGTTAACATAGTTTGTGCTTGTAAACCTACTTTAGTTGCTGTTTGGGCAACTGCTATGTTAGGTGTAAAAGGAACAGGTGTACCTACCGTTCCTAAAGCTGTTGTTAAAGAAATTACATTAGTTAACAACTTTTGAAAATCAGCTAAAAATTTATCTCCTAAAATAATAGGTTCTGTTGCATCTTTACTTCCTAAGTAAACTTCTCTTGTATCTACTACAAATTTATTTTTAGAATCTAAATTAATGGAATCTTGTGTATTTAAATTAATTGATTTTTTTGCACTTAATAATATTGAATCATTTTTAGCATTAAAAAATAATCTCCCGGAATTTATAAGAACTTGTTCTCCTATATATTCATTTGGATTCTCAGGAGGAGTATCATAAGATTTATAATTAGTAGAAGCTCCTTCTATTGGTATTTTTTGATTTGATGTTAAATAAATAGAAGATTTATCTGTATTAATATTTTCTACTTGTGAGACCCAAGGATCATCTCCTGTTTCTGTTTGACCATTTTTTAATATTATAATAGGTTCACCATTAACTCCACTATCAGACCAAGGATTAGGTGGATTACTATTATTAACTGTACTTCCAAATCTTATTGTATTTCCCCATCTTCCTTCTATTAAAATATCTCCTTCATAAGGTTGTAAATTTCTAATACCACTTTTTTCTTTAAAAGTTAAACCTAAATTGATGCTATCTATATCTACATCTGACTGTACTTCAACTCCTGCTTCAGTACTTTCATATTTTTGAGCATTATTAGGTTCATTTGCTAAAGAGTTAGGTAAAGCATTATGATGTATACTATTCCATAAATTAATAGTTTGAAAATAATAAAATTGTTTTCCTCCACTTACATTTCGTTGAGCACTTGGGTTTGGTAAACTTATTATATATACAATTTCATTTACTAAAGGTAAAAATTTAACATTTGAATAAAGAGGAAGTGCAAAACTTAATGTTTCTAAAGCAGCATCAGATGGATTATTTAATTCTTCAAATAAAATTCCACCCATACCTGCATATTCTCCATTTTCTTTCCAAGTGGTTGGATATGCTGATCCATTTAATAAAACAAATTTTACCCTAACTGGTTTTATCTCTTGGATTGTAGGACTAGAAGATTTTTTAGGTCTTAATGAATTTAAACCTGTAGGGATTTTAGCCATTACTTTTTATTTTCTTTTGATACTTTTTCTAATTTATCAATTTCAGCTAATAATTCTGCTTTTTCTTCTTCAGTTATACCAAATTCACCATCATCATTAGTATTATTAACAGCTCTTTGAATAATGGTAGCCATTTTTATTAATTGTTCATCATTTTTAACACTAATCTCTAAATATTCTTTTATTAAAGGTACTATTAAAGTAGCGTCTCCTATTTCTTGAATTAATGGTTTTAATTCACTAATTAAAGATGAAATTTGTTCTTTTTTCTTTGTTTGGTTTTCATATATCTCATGAAGGATATCTGAGAATTTTTTATCACCAAATATTATTGAATCTAATTGTCCCATAATTTTTAGTTATAAATATTAAAGAGTTTAATTTTTAAGATGGAAAAAAACCTTTTTCGTAATATACTATATATTTATCCTTAAATACTTTATGTAATTTATTAGCTATTTTTGTAATTTTAGGTGTTTTTACATCAATCATTTCTCTAATATAAATGTATAGTGCTTTTTTATTAAAAACATCAATAGCCTCTCTTTTTCTAAATAATTCTAAAATACAATCTGCTATTTGTGCATCATATTCTTTAGGAAAATAAGTATAAATATTATCAGTCATATATTTTACATATAAATCTATAAAAATAGATAATCTATCTCCTTCTTTATATCCCTGAGTGTATAATTCATCTCCAAAATTTCTATCAGATTCAGTAAAATATTTTGAGGATTGTTCTAATTTTTCATTTAATATAAAAATACTATTATCTCCAATATCTAAATTTTGATGTTTAGAAATATCTCCAATATCTATAGATTCTATTCTTTTTTTATAATTTTTTTGATTATAAATTATTAACCATCTTTTTACAATGGTTCCAAAATATGAATAGGCTTTTGCTCCTTTAGCTGGGTCGAATAAATGTATTTTATCTAATAGAAATACCATAATTTCATGTTGAAGATCTTCTAAATTTTCAACACCATCAGTGTAATAAAATTTAAAAGTATGAATTATGTTTTGTGTTAATTTATAAAAGGGATAATGTATTTCTCTTTGATATATTAAACTTTTAAAATTATCATCATTACTTGTATTATAAGCAACAATAGCATTTTCTGTTTCTTGTGTAAAATAATTTCTTTTTTGTCTTTTTTTCTTTGCTGCTCTTATTATATTATCCATGTAATCATAAGTTATATATCTTTAATTTTAAATTCGTTTAAAAACTCTTGAATTGATACAACCATTTTAAAGAAAAAACCTATTTCATCATCACTTTCAAATCTTCCTTGTGAATCTAATTTTTTTAATTTTTCATCTGATATTTCTATTGCTTTAGAAATTTTATTAAGATATTTCATATATTCTACTAATATATCTTCTTGCTGTTCATTTTTTTTCATTAGATTTAATGTAGTAAATCCTAATACTACTACTAATGCTGATAAAATTGATATTATTATTATTTCCATATTATAAATTATCTAACATACTTTTTAGTCCTGGGCTTGATAGATTACCGAGTGCTTTAGATTTTGTTGTTTTTTTGTTTTTTAATGTAAAATTTTCTTTTGCTTTATTATTATCCCCTTTAAATTTAGGTAACCACTCTTTTTCAAATTCAATTCTAGCAGCCATCATATCAGCTTGATGTAAAATAAAAGGTAAAGAAGTTCTTGGTTTTTGTTCTGGCATAAATCCTTTTAGGTATTTATCATTAGCAGAATCATATAAACCATCATGAGTTTGTATTGCTACCATTTCATTAAAACTATATTTTATATCATGAGATTGGAGTAAATATAAAGTTCTATCTGGAACAGATGCGAATGGTACTTTATTATTAAACATATAATCTTCTCCTAATTTTTCTCTCCTCCATTTATCAGTCTGAGGGATATAAGAATCTTGGTCTTCACTACCCATTTTTCCTAAATCGTGATTTATTGCTGAAAATACTAATTCTTCAATTGTAAAAGTATTAATATCTGCTCCTTCTTCTTTCCATAATTCATATTGTTTAAGAGCACATCTAACTACTCTATTAACATGGTCTATATAACCCCCGGGAAATGCATTATGGTATTCTTTCTTATGGGCTGCGGGCATTAACATTAAACGTTCTTGAAATTTAGTATAAAATGATAATAATTGTGTTTGTCTATCACCCTTAATATATTTTATTATATTAGAATGGAATGTTTCCCAATTTTTTTGTATTTGTTCTGCTGATAGTTTCATAACCTTTTAATTTTTACATTGTTTCTTGTTCACGCTCAATAAATCTTCTTAAATTTGATGATGTATCTTGTAGATTATCAATTACTGATTTAAATTCATTAGCGTCTGCCCCTGGTCTACTTAAAATAAAAAGTAATTTTTTAAAATCACTATCTAGTTTATCAATTAATCGGGTGCACGTCGTTTTATTTCTCATAATTTTTATTATTTAGTATTATTCTATGTTCATATTATACATTTTATATCCTATATCTCTCATATTTATAATATCTATAATATATTTTATATTAATATTTATGTACCTTAATACCTTTATATTAATTTATATCCAAGATATATAAAATTATTGGGGAATCCAAGTTATTTTGAAAGATAATCGAGAATTTTTTGAAGGTGAGCACATTTTTCATATTCTTCTGTTTCTATATAAAAACTAATGCCTAATTTTAGTGAAGTATCTAAATATTCATCTGCATAAGTGTCAATACCTTTTAAGTGTTCTTTTTTAGAAATATCTATTTTTTTAATATAACTCCATGCTCTATTATAAGTAACATACTCACCAGCTTCTTTAACATCACCTAAATCTAATTCTTTATTGGATTTTTGAAAAAATTTAATTATTTTTTTATTAAAATTTACGTGATTTAATATTAATTTTTTATACATTCCAACCCAATAAGTAGGTGTATTTTTAAAATCAATAAAAGCTTTATCATTAGCAATTCCTTGCAAATCATCATTGGAACTAAATAAATGAAATATGTGATCTAAATTTACCATATATCATAAATATATAAACTAATAATAAGTTATCCAAATTAATCCCCTAAAGGATCCACCTCCACCGGGCTTTAACGACTTGCCCTGTTAAATGCCGTTTAGCTAGAGTGCTTTATTAAGCAGCCATTGCTAGTTCAACTTGTTCGCCAGTTATGCGTATGATCTTCATTATACCCTTACTTTCTGTCAAATCCATTCACCCCCTATTTTTTAATTTATTAGTGGAGGTGGTGGGTTTCGAACCCACGTCCAAAAAAGCAGCTAATACAACTATAAACGATCAAATATAAATATTAAATATTCCAATCCTCTTCAGCAATTTGTAATGCTAAAAGAGGAGACATATTTCCATCTGATTTAGACATTGTTATTAAAGCATAATATATAACTTCAACTAATTTTCCTTGTCTATTTATTCTATCTAATATTTGAGATATTTCTATTATCTCATCACTTCCTACTTTGTCTAAAAACTCTTCTTGAAATTTATCCATTTTTATTTTATTTTATTTAGTATCAAAGAAAAACATTTGCCATAATCTACCAGTTTCTATACTATGACCAAAATATCCCATAGAACTGTGGATTGATTGTGCATCAAATATTACCATTCTATTATAAACATTACCAAATACATCAACATCTTCATATAAAGTTCCATCACAAAAAGTTTCTTGTTGAGGAAAATAATCAAATACATTTTTACTTTGAGATGAATGATATATTTTTGATTTTTTATTAGCTACAATTTTAGTTCCTGTTTCAAATGGAGCATTAGGAGTTAAAAATACCATAGCAGCCCATTGTTGACTATCACAGTGATAAACTTTAGGAGGAACAGCACTACCACAATGTCCACTTTGAAATACACCACATATTGAATGAGTTTCGGTCCAATTACTAATTTTTTCTCCCATTACATCTTCCATCTTCTCTTTTACTCCTTCAAATATAAATTGTTTTCTAGTTCTCCAACCAACTCCACCATGACCTTTATCCCAATACATTTGACCTAAAGCATAATGTCTAACAGCATCTGGGTTTTCATAAAAATCATCAATTATCCAAACTCTTTTATTACTATTTTTATTTACTCTAAATTGATTTGTTTCAATTACACCCCAATCAGATTTATTATTTGAATCCTTTGTATATGTCTTTTCCATTTTTTTTTATTTTAAAATCCTAAATATTTTTTTCTAATAAAATCAATATCCCATGTAGTATAAGACTGAGGATATTCAATGTTATTAAAAGGTTTATTATATGGGTTAACTATTCTCCAACCTTTTCCCCATTTTTTATTAAGATACTCATAATTAATTAAATTTACTTTTTCTAATTTTTCAATTAATTGAGGATCTTCTTTTTTTGTTTGTTGTGCATTTTTATAATAACTTTCATCACCTTCAATTGCAATTTCATTTCCATGAAAATATTTATTTTTTAATCCTCTTATAGCTTTAGGATCTAAATTTTTAATTCTCATTATAAAATCACTATCTTCTCCATAAGCTGGGTATAAATTTTCATCAAATAATCCTATTATTTTAACTCCTATTTCAGTTATAGCAAATAAATCATAAGTACCAGTATTAAATTCCCCAGCTCTAGGATGAATTAAACTTACGTCTTTATGTTGAGCTATATCAGCAATTTCTTCTAATAAACCTGGTGTAAAAGAAACATCATGGTTAGATATTACCCAATATGGTTCCATTAAAAATGATTTTATAATTAAATTCCAGGCAGCAGGAACTCCTAAATTAGATGGTAAATGTGTTATATGTAATTTTTTTATGTTTTCATTTAAAAAACTTTCATACCTTAATTCTTCTAATTGTGTTTTAATTTTTTCATTACCGCTATTATTAATTATAAATAAATTATCTACTGGGTAATCAATTGAAAGGATTAATTTTTCTAACCATTGAATTCCATTTACAATAGGTACTCCAATAACAGGTATACTTGGTTTATTCTTCATCAATAAAATGTAAAAGTCCTAAATTAATCATGTTTTGATTTATTAAATTTTTATACCTTTCATCTAAATCATTTAGAGCATTAGTATGTAATTCTAAAAACAAATCTTCACTTTCTTTCTTTTTACCAATATACCATCCTGATAAAGCTTTATAATATAAAAATGAAAAATATCCATTATACCTATTATAATATTTAAGTTTTTTATTATTATCTATGTTAGATAATCCCATACAAGCATATGAATACATCATATGATATTTTTCTGAATCAGAAGGAATTCTTATATTACCACAAAATTCTAACCATAAACATATAGCATTATAAGCTTCTGGTCTATTAGGAGAATGTGCTATTGCTTGGAGTATTTGTCCTCTTTCAAATGCAGGTCTTCCTCCTACTTGTGCCATACAATTCCATGAACATAATAAACTTTCATATACTAAATTTTCATTTTTAGATAATTCTGCACATCTTAAATAATAAGATATAGCTGAAGCATATTGTTTAATATCAAAATAACTGCATGCTAATTCAAAATTATACACATCCTTTCTAGGATCAATAATGTATTGATTTAATTTTTCTTCTAATTTATAATTCTTCATATTCTATTTTTTCTAACATTATTTTTGGCATTTTAAATATGTAAGCAGCATTATCTTGATATCCAAAAGTAATTAATAAATTATCACCATCTTCTACTAAACCACAATTAAATTCTATCATAGCATCCATAAATTTAAATCTTTTAGATACTTTAACAATATTCCAATCTTTATCATAAAAAACAAATCTATGATGATAGTGAGCGTCTTTTCCATTTCCAACAGGATGCCAAGGGAAAAAACATTCATGAGTAATACATAATCTATATTCACCAAAAGGTATAACTTGTGATCCTCCTCTTAAATCACAATTTTCTAGTTTAATATTAGATATTTTTTCACTCCAATCTTTTTTAATAATTGTTTTACAATTTTTATTTTTACAATCTACTTTTACTAATTCTACAGGATCAGCATGTCTAAGAAAATGATAAGGCATATCTAAAACAGGCATCCAATTCTTTTCAAGATAAGTTTCTCTTTCAGGAACTTCTATTCTATCTCTTGTAATTTCTTTAAAATTATCATCTTCTAAGATAACTTCACACATTTCCATTCTCCCAGTTCCTATTTCATCAATATCTCTTCTTACACCACAGGTATATAATTTATCATCCCATCTAAATATTCTTACATCTTCTTGACCTATAAAATCCCAAAGTGGAGGTTTATCATATTTAGTAGTATCAATTTTACTAAATTTGGTTATATTTAAATTATCATCTAAATGACATAAATAATTAATTGTTTCTAAAAATTGAAATTCTTCAGGATTCATATACTGCATACATCCCCACATACCCCAGTATTTTTGTTCAAATTCAACATGATGCATTACATATCCTACGTGTCTTATATTAACTAATAATCCTTCTTTTTCATCTTTAAAAATAGTAGCATTACATAACCCTGTTCCTCCTGTAAGATCACTTGGAATTATTAAAGGTTTTATACTTCCTCCATATTTTAAAGAGGATTTAACTAAATTATTTTCTTTTGGATATAAACTTTCCCAATTCATATATTAATTTTGTATTAATTTCATATTACTCCATGTATTATTTATTATAATTATTATATAACGCGTTAAAACCGCGAATTAACGCGGTTTTTTGCGAATATTTTAAATTATTAACAAGCATATTCTAAAGCTTTAGCAAACATTTTTCTATTTAAATCTAAATCTTGTTTGAAATTTTTAATAATTCTAGCTTGTCTTTCTTTACCTCCTTCTGTATTGTAATGAAAATTTCCGTTAATAATATTTTCTTGAATTGTATTAAATACTTCCCACAACCCATTACCTTCATCTTCTATACGTTGAGTTTTTAAAACTTCATTAACAGCAAATTCATTATATGAGTTATTTGTATCTTTAACTCTTATATTTAATAAATCTTTTGCTAAATCAATTATTTTATCCTCTTCTAATTCAACTTCTTTCATTTTATTCATAGA
>MDSV01184565.1_pt1 | contig 15194 bp, 11 predicted proteins | sample 810851 | NCBI WGS metagenome assembly MDSV01 (sample SAMN05326640, study PRJNA326480) | marine metagenome | isolation source: seawater | place: Atlantic Ocean: North East | collected 2012
CAGGCGCGTGCTCCCGGTGTTCTCGTCGGTCGCGGCAATGGGCGCGTGGGACCCCGCCGCGCGGCCTGTCCCCGCCGATGGCGTGCGGACCGCGGCAGCCGCTGTCGATGACGGCACCGACCTCATCGTTCTCGACCCGGGATCCGAGACCGAGTTCGTCATCCGTCGGCCCGCGGTCTGGGCGATCGCGCAAGGTCAGGCCTGGGAGCCCGCGCACACCTCACCAGAGGTCTTCGCCGGATTCCAGGAGAGCATCGGTGCGGAACTTGCCGTCCTCGATCTCTCGCTGGCGTCAGCCGACCCGCAGGCGCGGGGGAGAGGCCCCGAGGTCCAGGTTCAGCTCGACATCATGCCGGGCCTTGACCGCGAAGAACTGGATGCCGTGCTGCAGCGGCTCGCGAAACGCTGGGCAGCTGACGACCGCATCGCGGTTCTCGTGGACTCCCTCGCCGTGAAGATCCGGCGCTCATCGGTCTGAGCTGGTGCGGACTGGCGGGGCCTGACGAGACTCACTCAGGTGACCGGACCTGTCCATTTCTCGCCGGGTCCCTTGCCGATCGGGTCGGGGATCACTGACGCTTCGCGGAACGCGAGCTGGAGTGAGCGCAGGCCATCGCGCAGCGAGCGAGCGTGCATGTCGCTGATCTCCGGGGCGCCGGCGGTGATCAAGCCCGCGAGTGCATTGATGAGCTTGCGGGCCTCGTCGAGGTCCTTCTGCCTATCGGGGTCGTCGGCAAGCCCGACCTTCACGGCTGCGGCGCTCATGAGGTGCACGGCAGTGGTCGTGATGACCTCGACAGCCGGGACATCAGCGATGTCTCGGGACGCGGCGGCGGCAGCCTCGGCATCCTCCTCCCAGCGCTGCTCGCGCTCGCGGTCTCGGCGGTCGACCGACTCGCCGTCGGATGCTGCGGGGCCGGAGAAACCGGAAATCGTCGACACGTGATGCCTTCTGCTAGACTCGTGCGGGCTCCGGAGCACTATGCCCCGGACACGAAAGAGGATCACATCCCACCCGCGCTTGCCGCTCAAGGCTACCGGGTCCACGAACTCCGCTTCGCCTCGCAATCCGATTGCCAGGCGAGGTAGCGCTCGAGAAACCATCGGGCGTCAGGGTGAATGAAGCCGATGCAGTGCGTCGAGCGGGTGGAGTGTTCTGATCTCACCCGCGGCGCATCCCGTGTCGCGGTGGCTTACACCCGCACGAAGAGGAGTTCCGCATCAGCGATCCCCGCATCAACGAGCGCATTCGCGTGCCCGAGGTCCGTTTGGTCGGTCCCGGCGGCGAACAGGTCGGTGTCGTTCGCATCGAAGTCGCGCAGCGTCTGGCCCAGGAGGCCGATCTCGACCTGGTCGAGGTCGCCCCGAACTCGAAGCCGCCCGTGGTCAAGATCATGGACTACGGCAAGTTCAAGTACGAGGCTGCGCAGAAGGCGAAGGAAGCGCGACGCAACCAGGCCAACACGGTCCTGAAGGAAGTCCGGTTCCGCCTGAAGATCGAGCCGCACGACTACGAAACCAAGCGCAAGCACGCGGAGTCGTTCCTGAAAGCCGGCGACAAGGTCAAGGCGATGATCCTGTTCCGTGGTCGCGAGCAGTCGCGCCCCGAGCAGGGTGTGCGCCTGCTTCGCAAGTTCGCCGAGGACGTCGCCGAGTTCGGCACCGTCGAATCGAACCCCACGATCGACGGCCGCAACATGACGATGGTGATCGCACCGCACAAGAACAAGTCCGAGGCGAAGGCCGAGCAGAACGCCCAGCGCGCTGCCACCAAGGAGGCTGCACGTCAGTCCGCCCGCGGTGAAGCCCCCGAGCCCACGGCCGCTCCCGCCGAGTAGGCCCCCAGACTCCCGCCCGGCGGGAACCACAACGAAGGAAAACAAGATGCCGAAGCAGAAGACCCACTCGGGTGCCAAGAAGCGCTTCAAGGTCACCGGAACCGGGAAGATCAAGAAGCAGCAGGCGAACCTCCGCCACAACTTCGAGGGCAAGCCCACCAAGCGCACGCGCCGTCTGTCGGCAGACAAGATGCTCGCCCCCGGTGACGCGAAGGTCGCCAAGAAGCTCCTCGGCATCTGAGCGCCCCGGTACGAACAGGAACGAAACGAAATGGCTAGAGTCAAGCGGGCTGTCAACGCCCACAAGAAGCGTCGCGTCATCCTTGAGCGCGCGTCCGGCTACCGCGGGCAGCGCTCGCGTCTGTACCGCAAGGCGAAGGAGCAGGTCACCCACTCGCTCGTTTACGCCTACCGCGACCGCCGCAAGCGTAAGGGCGACTTCCGTCGCCTGTGGATCCAGCGCATCAACGCCGCGAGCCGCCAGAACGGTCTCACCTACAACCGCTTCATCCAGGGCCTGAACCTGGCAGGTGTGCAGGTCGACCGCCGGATGCTTGCCGAGCTCGCGGTCAACGAGCCGAAGGTCTTCGCTTCGCTCGTCGACACCGCCAAGAAGGCGCTTCCCAGCGACGTCAACGCACCCAAGTCGGCCTGATCGGTCGTTCTTGCCCGAAGGGCGCTTCCCGAAAGGGAGGCGCCCTTCGTTGTCGTGTCGGCATCCGTCGCCTGCTCTCACGTGTGCGGCACTGTCGTGCGACTGCGGCACAGAGAATCGCCGCACTTGCACGGATGTGCCGCACACGCGGTGCCTCGGACCGTAACCTTCGCGGAATATAAGCTCGTCGCGCCCGTGATCGCGCCGGAATCGCTGTCGCCGTACCTCTAAACTGGGCCCGTGCTGGAGAACCCGCGATCGCCGCGCGTGCGCGCGGTCGCGAAGTTGTCCAAGCGCAGCGCACGCCAGGAGACCGGGCTGTTCCTGCTTGAGGGACCGCAGGCAGTTCGCGAGGCGCTGACCTACCGGTCCGACGCGCTCGTGGAGCTTTACGCGACACCTGGCGCACTGGATCGGCACGGCGACATTCGGGATGCTGCGCGTGCCGCGGGACTGGACCTGGAGCTGGCAAGCGAAGCTGTCCTGGACGCGATGGCAGACACGGTGACTCCGCAGGGAATCGTGGCGGTCGCACGCCAGACCCCGTCCAGCGTCGCTGACGTGTTCGCAGCCCGGCCGCGGTTGGTCGCGATCTGCGAGCAGGTGCGTGACCCGGGGAACCTCGGGACGATCATCCGCGCGGCCGATGCGGCGGGCGCCGATGCCGTGATCCTCACCGGCAAGTCGGTCGACCCGTACAACCCGAAAGTCGTCCGTTCCACGACCGGCTCGCTCTTCCATCTCCCGATCGCCGTGGGGGTGGACCTGCCGGAGGCTGTTGAACAGGCCCATGCCGCTGGCATCCGCGTGGTGGCCGCAGACGTGGACGGGACCGACTTCCTGGCGTCCCGGGACCTTCTCGCGGAGCCCACCGCGTGGCTGTTCGGCAACGAAGCGCGCGGGCTCGAAGAGGATGCCCTCTCGCACGCGGACCTCTCGTTGCGGCTTCCCATTTACGGCAAGGCTGAGTCCCTCAATCTTGCGACGGCGGCGAGTGTCTGTCTTTACGAGACCGCGTTCGCCCAGCGCAGCGCGCTCGCCTGAGCTGCGTTTCGACCAATACTCCCGAGAGTGTCAGGCGGGAGGCGGTGGTGAAAGAGACTCCCTGAGGTCTGAGGGTGCCGCGGCTCCTGGATGGGGAGACCGAGGCGCCGAGGCCATCCTGTTCGTCGCCCTGGCAGAAGAGGAGCGGCACTCTGTTGCCTCGGTAGACTCGACTCTCGTGTCCGACGCACTAGAGATCACTCCCGAGACCGTCGCTGCAGCGGCTGATGCCGCACGCGCCGCGATAGCCGCGGCTGCCGATTCGGCATCCCTCAAGCAGGCGCGAGCCGCGCACGTCGGGGAGGGGTCGCCGCTGGCGCGCTTGAACGCTTCGCTGCGTGATGTCGCTCCCGAGCGCAAGGCCGAGTTCGGCAAGCTCATCGGGCAAGCTCGCGGTCAGGTGACGCAGGCGCTCGCTGCCCGCGAGGCCGAGCTTGAGGCCGCCGAGCTGGCGGCACGTCTGGATGCCGAAGCGATCGACATCACGGCGTTGCCGACGCGCGCGCGGGTCGGTGCCCGGCATCCGCTCACTCTCTTGCAGGAGGAGATCTCGGACGTCTTCGTCGGCATGGGCTGGGAGGTCGCGGAAGGACCCGAGCTCGAACACGAGTGGTTCAACTTCGACGCCCTCAACTTCGACGTCGATCACCCCGCCCGGCAGATGCAGGACACGTTCTTCGTCGACCCGATCGATCGGCACCTCGTGATGCGCACGCACACGAGCCCCGTGCAGGTGCGTTCCATGCTCGATCGCGAGCTTCCGGTCTACGTCGTCTGTCCTGGACGGGTGTATCGCACCGACGAGTTCGACGCGACGCACCTCCCCGTCTTCTCGCAGGTCGAGGGCCTCGTCATCGACAAAGGCATCACGATGGCGCACCTGAAGGGCACGCTCGACCACTTTGCGCGCGTCCTTTTCGGCCCGGAGGCCAAGACGCGTCTGCGCACCAACTACTTCCCGTTCACGGAGCCGAGCGCGGAGCTCGACCTGTGGCACCCCACCTTCAAGGGCGGTGCGCGGTGGATCGAGTGGGGCGGATGCGGCATGGTCAACCCGAACGTGCTCCGAGCTGCCGGAATCGATCCCGAAGAGTACTCCGGGTTCGCGTTCGGGATGGGGATCGAGCGCACGCTGATGTTCCGCAGCGACGTGAAGGACATGCGCGACATGGCCGAGGGTGATGTGCGCTTCAGTGAGCAGTTCGGGATGGTGGTGTGATGCGCGTTCCGCTGTCGTGGCTGCGTGAGTTCGTCGAGGTGCCCGCCGAGGCAACTCCCGAGGATGTCCTCGCAGCACTGGTGTCGGTCGGCTTCGAAGAAGAGGACGTTCACCGCTTCGATCTGTCGGGTCCGATCGTGGTGGGCGAGGTTCTCGAGTTCGTCGAGGAGCCGCAGTCCAACGGCAAGACGATCCGGTGGTGCCAGGTGCGCGTTGCAGACGGAGAGGGCACGGATGACGCGCCCGCTGTCCGCGGGATCGTGTGCGGTGCGAACAACTTCTTCGCCGGCGACAAGGTGGTCGTGACCCTGCCCGGAGCGGTGCTGCCGGGGCCCTTCCCGATCGCCGCGCGAAAGACCTACGGACATGTCTCGGACGGCATGATCGCCTCGGCCAAGGAGCTGGGCCTCGGTCAGGACCACTCGGGGATCCTGCGTCTGGTCGAACTCGGCATCGACGCTCCCGTGGGCTCGGATGCCATCGCGCTGCTGGGGCTTGACGATGAGGCCGTCGAGATCAACGTGACCCCCGACCGCGGCTACGCGCTCTCGATCCGGGGTGTGGCGCGCGAATACTCGCACGCCACGGCGGCGGCGTTCCGCGACCCTGCGGACCGGCCCTGGGAGGACGTGGATCCCGGCGAGGGCTTCCCGATCACCGTCGATGACCCCAACCCCATTCGTGGTCAGGTCGGAGCCTCCGAATTCGTTGCGCGTCTCGTGCGTGATGTGGACGCTTCCAAGCCCACACCACCGTGGATGATCACGCGGCTGACCCTCGCCGGCGTGCGGCCCCTCGGCATCCTCATCGACATCACCAACTATGTGATGCTCGAGCTCGGGAACCCCATCCACGGGTACGACTACGACACCCTTCAGGGCGGGATCACCGTCCGACGCGCCCGCGCCGGTGAGAAGCTCGAGACCCTCGATGGGCAGGTGCGCACCCTCGATCCCGAGGACCTCCTGATCACCGATGAATCCGGTCCGATCGGTCTTGCCGGAGTGATGGGCGGGGCCACGACAGAGATGGGGCCCGCGACGCGCACCGTGCTCGTCGAGGCGGCTCGGTTCGACCCGGTGTCGATCGCGCGGACGGCGCGCCGACACAAGCTGTCGTCGGAGGCTTCGCGCCGCTTCGAACGCGGCGTGGACCCTGCCATCCCGTTCGTCGCCGCCCGTCGGGTTGCTGACCTCATGGTGGAACTGGCTGGCGGCACACTCGACGAGTCGTTCGGGGGTGCCCTGCGCTCGGGTCACGAACAGGCGGCGATCGAGCTGCCACGCGGCTTCGTCTCGGGGCTGATCGGCGTCGACTACACGGCCGACCAGGTCGTCGAGGCCCTCCGACTGATCGGTTGCGACATCCGGGATGCCGGCACCGACGCGGCCGCGCCCTGGCTGGTCTTCCCGCCGTCGTGGCGTCCCGACCTCACCGACCGGTGGACCCTTGCCGAAGAGGTGGCTCGCATCCATGGGCTCGATCAGGTGCCCTCCGTGCTGCCCACTCCGCCGTCGGGGCGCGGGCTCACCTCGGCCCAGCGCGCGCGCCGACGCGTCTCGAACGCGCTGGCAGCCGCCGGCTACGTCGAGACGCCGTCGTTCCCGTTCGCCACCGTCGAGAGCAATGACCTTCACGGCAGCGCCGACGGGGGCCATCTTCCGAGCATCAAGCTCGCGAACCCGCTGGACGGCCAGTTGCCCTTCCTGCGCCGTTCGCTCGTGCCGGGCCTGCTGCAGGTCGCGCACCGCAACGTGTCGCGCGGACTGGTCGATCTCGCCCTGTTCGAGACCGGTGTCGTGTTCCTCCCCGCTGCGGGCGTCGAGTACGGGACGCCGTTCGTGCCGCCGCTCGGCGTTCGCCCGGATGCCGCCACGCTCGCAGGACTTGACGCGTCGATTCCGTCGCAGCCGCGCCATGTCGCGGTGCTGCTGACCGGAGCGCGGGTGGCCAAGCAGCCCGGTCAGGGCGCCGAGGCTGCAGACCTCGCCGATGTCATCGACGCCGTTCGCACCGTCGCTTCGGCGGCGGGCGTCGACGTGACGATCGTCCAGACGCGGCGCGCTGCGCTGCATCCGGGGCGCGCGGGCGACGTTCGTGTCGGTGATGTCACCGTCGGCTATGTCGGCGAGCTCCTGCCCGCCGTGGCAGCAGACGCCGACCTGCCCGGCCGCGTCATCGTTGCCGAGCTGGACCTGGATCTCATGATCTCTCTCGCGGGGGAGCGGGTTGTCGCGGCGTCCCTGTCTGGGTTCCCGGCTGCGACGCAGGATGTCTCGCTCGTCGTGTCGGAGGCGGTTCCCGCGGCCGAGGTCGAGGCGGCGCTCGTCTCGGGCGCCGGTGACCTGCTCGAGGCAGTGCGTCTGGTTGACGACTACCGCGGGCCGGGTGTTGATCCGGGCACGAAGAGTCTGACCTACGCGCTGCGCTTCCGGGCCCCCGACCGTACTCTGACGGCGGCGGAGGCCACCGAGGCGAAACTGGCAGGTGTCGCTGCTGCTGCCGAGCGGTTCGGGGCGCGCATCCGGGAGTAAGACGCATCGGTCGTCGTGATCGCGGCGCCGGTTCCTGCACTAACGGGGACCGCCCGCTACGCTGGCGAAGGGTCCGGGCGCAGAGGCCGGCCCCTCGCCGCGACCACACGACCCGATAGGAGCCGCGCCGATGTCGTCGTTCCTCTACCGCGTGGGCCGATTCGCGGCCCGTCGTCGGTGGACGGTCATCGTCATCTGGATCGCCGTGGTCGTCGGTGCTTCGGCGCTGGCCGGTGTTCTCGGCAACCACCTGCAGTCGAGCTTCACCGTGCCGGGCACCCAGGCGCAGTCGGCGCTGGACGCCCTGGAGCAGCGCTTCCCGCAGATCAGTGGTGCCAGCGCCAAGGTCGTCGCCGCCGCGCCGTCGGGGGACCAGATCTCCACGAGCGAGGAGCTGATCTCCACCGCTTGCGAGAACATCGCCGCCCTCGCTGATGTCGTTGCTGTCACGTGCCCGTACCCGATGGCCGAGAGCGGCTCGACGGCGGCATCCGATGGGGCGTCCTCGCAGATCTCCGCGAACGGTGACATGGCCTTCATCGCCATTCAGCTCTCGGTGGCCGCCACCGACATTCCCGACTCGCTCGTGGCCTCAGTCGGGCAGGCCACCGCGCCGCTGTCGGATGCCGGACTGACCGTTGCCGTGTCGGGACTGGCCGCGAGTTCATCGTCGGGGGTCGACTGGACGGAGCTTGCCGGGATGGGCATCGCCTACATCGTGCTGGCGATCACCTTCGGGTCCCTCCTTGCCGCGGGCATTCCCCTCGTGACCGCGGCGCTCGGCGTCGGACTCGCAGCGAGCGCCATCACGATCGTCGGTGCCCTCGTGCCGGTCTCCTCGACGGCTCCGGTCCTCGCGACGATGCTGGGCCTTGCTGTCGGTATCGACTACGCCCTGCTGATCACATCCCGGCACCGCGACAACCTCCGGGAGGGGATGGATCCGGCCGAGTCGGTAGCGGTGGCCATAGCAACGGCGGGCACGGCTGTCGTCTTCGCGGGGATGACGGTCATGATCGCCCTGGTAGGCCTCGGGGTGGCCGGGATCCCGTTCCTCACCGTCATGGGGCTGGGAGCTGCTGGCGCGGTGCTCACGGCGCTGTTGGTGGCTGTCACTCTGCTTCCGGCGATCCTCTCGCTCCTCGGCCGCCGACTCATCCCACGGGGTCGGGCCGTTCGTCGGGCCGCTCGCCGCGGCGCGGAGCCGGGACACACAGCGCGCTGGGTGAAGATCGTCACTCGTCAGCCGCTGCTGACCGCGCTCGGTGTCACCGCGGTGCTCGCGGTGATCGCGATCCCGGCATCCGGACTTCGTCTGACGCTGCCCGATGCCGGATACGATCCGCCCGGATCCGAGGCGCGCGTCGCCTACGATCTGCTCGACGAGGGTTTCGGACCCGGCTTCAACGGCCCGCTGCTGGTCACCGCCGACATCTCTCGCACGCTCCAGATCGAGCAGGCTCTCACCGCGCTCCAGGATGCATTCCAGGGCGTGCCCCGGATCACCGCGGTCTCGCAGGCGTTCCCGAACGAAGCCCTCGACATGGCTGTCGTGACGATCACTCCCGACAGCTCCCCGTCATCCGATCAGACCGCTCAGCTCGTGCAGACCCTGCGCGATCGCGCCGCGGCGTTCGAGGAGGCGAACGGCTTCACCTACGAGATCACCGGACAGACTGCCCTCGCCATCGACATCTCCGATCGCCTGGGCGCGGCGATGCTGCCGTTCGCGATCGTGGTCGTGGGGCTGAGCCTGGTGCTGCTGACGATCATGTTCCGCTCCATCGCCGTGCCGATCACCGCGACCTTCGGCTACCTCCTGACAGTGGGGGCGGGGCTCGGGATCGCCACCGTGGTCTTCGAATGGGGCTGGGGTGCATCCCTTCTGGGGGTCGGCAAGGTCGGCCCGGTGATCAGCTTCATGCCGATCCTCGTCATGGCTGTGCTGTTCGGACTCGCGATGGACTATCACGTGTTCCTCGTCTCACGGATGCGCGAGCGGTTCGTCGACACCGGCGACGCGCACGCCGCGGTACTCCAGGGCTTCTCCGCCTCCGCGCGGGTCATCACTGCCGCCGCGCTCATCATGTTCTCCGTCTTCTTCTCGTTCGTCCCCGGGGGAAACGCGATCATCCAGCCGATCGCTCTCGCGCTCGCGGTGGGGGTGCTCATTGATGCTTTCGTGGTGCGGATGACCCTGATCCCCGCCCTCATGGCACTGCTCGGTGCGCGCGCGTGGTGGTTGCCGCGCTGGTTGGTACGGGCATTGCCGGATGCTGACATTGAGGGTGAGGCAGTGCGCCGCATGCTCGATCAGCGAACCTGGCGCGAGGCCGATCGGGAGACGCGAGGGCGCGGCATCCATGCGCACGAGGCGACGTTCGGTGACTCGGCGCCGCTCACCGTCGATCTGCCGGAGTCCGGCGTCCTTGTGGTCCACGGCCCCGAAGCCGCAGCCGTCTGCGCAGGTCTCTCGGGCCGGATTCCCGGCATCGGCGGCGACCTTGCCGTCGGCGGTCGGCTCATCCCGTTCGAGAGAGAGCCGCTCTCTCGGGTCTCGGTCCTGGTTCCGGCGCTTCCTACGCCCACTGACGCGAGCACTCTCGTCGAACATGTGCGGCGACAGGTACGCCTGAACGGCAGCGGTGGTGATCACCGTGATCGGGTGCGCCGCGCGATCGAGCTCTGGGGGGAACTGACGGGCGGGCCGAACGTTCTCGACGAGGTCGATGTGCCGATGTCGCGTCTTGACGAGCACCAGCGGTGGACCCTCGATGCCGCTGCCGCGCTCGCATCGACGCCCGAGGTGACGGTCCTCGATCTGCAGCGCAGGCGAGATCAATCGGCGCTGCTTGACCGCATCCTGCGCACCGCGTCGGCCTCGACGACGCTCGTTGTCGCTGTCAGTGATCCCGTGGCCGAAGATGCACTTGCCCTGACCCCTCACGGCCGCGTCGTGAGGGTCCTCCTTGCAGACCGGTCACCTGAAGGTCGCAGCCGGCAAGACGTAAGCGACGAGGTGGTCGTATGACCGGGCTGTCGGGGCTGTTGACCGGTGGCGGTCGGGGCAGGGCGATCGCGCTCGCGGTCTTCGCGATCCTGATACCGCTGCTGGTCATGCTGACGCTGCTGCCGCGTCAGACCCAGGAACAGGTTCCCGTGGCGATCGTGAATCTTGATGTTCCGATCGAGGACGGGGGCACGCCCGTCGCCGCGGGCAAGCTCGTCACCGAGAACCTTCTGACAGCCGACGACGCGATCGCGTGGACCCTGACGGACACCGCGACAGCCGACCAGGGGCTCGCGCAGGGCACCTATCTCGCGGTGGTGACGATCCCGGCCGACTTCTCCCAGGACGTCGCAACCCTCGGCACTGATGCGCCGACGCAGGCTTCGCTGACAGTGCAGACCAGCACTCGTCACGGGTATCTCTCGGGCGTGCTGGCCGAAGCTCTGGCAGCGGGCCTTCCGCGCGGAGTGGAAGCTCAGCTCACGTCGGGGTATGTGTCAGGCACGCTGGCGGCCTTCACTGAGTTGCACACCGGAATCGGGCAGGCAGCCGACGGCGCGAGCGAACTCGCGAGCGGCATCGGGGACGCCGCGGGGGGAGCGGCAGTGCTCGCAGAGGGGCAGCGGGAGCTGGTCGCGGGGCTCGAGGGGATTGGAACGGTGCTTCGGGCCCTCCCGACAGGGGTCCGCGACCTGGGTGCGCTGAGCGCCGCAGCCGGGTCGGATGCCGCGGCTCTCGCGGGGTCGCTGGCCGGCGCTGCGATCGACGCCGAGGCGCTCTCGCTCGCGCAGGATCTCGGCGTCGCCGATCTCGACGCCCTCGCTGCGGTGATCTCCGCGGACCCGACCGTGCCAGCCGGCGACCTGCTCGATGACATCCTGGCCCTCCGCAGTGGGGCCGCCGCGATTGCATCGGACCTTCAGAATCAGGCCGGCGCTCTTGCCGGCGACGCCGTGGATGCCGCCGAACTCGCCGTCGGCGCCGACGCCGTGGCCGACCTCGCGGGGCCGGCGGCGTCAGCGCTCACCCAACTCGCGGCGGCTCAGCAGGAGGCGGTGTCCGGTGCGTCTGATCTCGCGGCCGGCGCTGCAGACCTTGCCAGCGGGCTCGATACCGCGGCCGGCGCCGCTGGTGAACTCGCGAGCGGCCTGGGTGAGGCGGCATCCAGCATCCCGAGTTATTCGAGTGCCCAGCAGCAGAGCATCGCGGCAACCGTCGCCTCGCCGATCGGCGTCACCACCACCAGCATCGGTGGCCCGGATTCCGCTCTGGCCGCGGCGGTGGCAGCGCTGGCGCCGGTGTCGCTGTGGCTGGGGGCGCTCGCCACCTTCCTCGTCGTTTCTCCCTTTGCGCGGGCGTCGCTCGTGACCCCGGCAACGTCCGCGCACATCGCCGCTGACGCTGCGCTGGTTGCGATGGGAATCGCCGTTGTGCAGTCGGTGCTCGTGTGGCTGGGGGTTGCCGTCCTCGGTGTCGTCCCCGATCGGATCGCTGTCGCCTACGGGCTGACCCTTGCCGCCGCGGTGTCGTTCACGCTGTTCCACCAGGCACTCACCGCCCTGTTCGGTCGAGCAGGTCTCATCGTGTCGGTGCTCGCACTGGGTCTCCAGCTGGTGGCCGCAGGCACCCTTCAACCGGTTACCGAGGGTTCGCTGGCTGCCACGCCGTTCTCGATCCTGCCGTTGAGCGTTGCCCTGCAGGGCGCCGACGCTCTGGTGGGCGGGTCGCTACACGAAGTGCTCGGGGCTGCAGTCGGACTTCTGCTGTGGGCTGCGGTCGCCTTCGCTGGCACGGTCATCGGGGTGCGCCGCGCGCGCTCACGTGCCGTGAGCGCCCTGCTTCCGGCGTGAGCTCGCGCGTCGATTTGCGGCGTCGAGGCCTAGATCGGTACTCTCGCGACATGCTTCCGGCACCGCACGACCTCGTTGCTTTCGCGACGACGGTTCGCGTGCTGCGCCGACGTCTGGGCGGTCGCCGACTCTAGGCGACCCCGCTGCGCTGTCGCGCGCGGCGGTGTCGCCACCTCCGGCTCTGTGCTTTCGATGCACGACGAACCCAGACAATAAGGTGGAATCCATGACCTACTCGGTCGCCGTCTCTGGCGCCTCCGGATATGCCGGCGGCGAGATCCTGCGGCTCCTAGCCCAGCATCCTGATGTCGATATCCGCACCGTCACCGCCCACTCCAACGCCGGGCAGCCCCTCATCGAGCACCAGCCGCATCTGCGCTCGCTCTCGCATCTGACGTTGCAAGACACCACTCCCGAGACCCTTGCCGGCCACGACATCGTGGTTCTCGCATTGCCGCACGGACAGTCAGCGCAATACACGGATGCCCTCGGAGATGTGCCCCTCGTGATCGACGCCGGCGCCGATCACCGGTTGCGCGATGCGGCAGCGTGGGAGCAGTTCTACGGCGGGGCGCACCCCGAGCCCTGGGCCTACGGCGTTCCCGAGCTGCCCGTCACGAGCGGGAAGATCCGTGACACCCTCGCGGGCGCGACTCGCATCGCCGCACCCGGCTGCAACGCCTCGACGGTGAGTTTGTCGCTCGCGCCGGGGGTGGCTGCCGGCGTGATCGATCCGAGCGACATCGTCAGCGTGCTCGCCGTCGGCCCGTCGGGGGCAGGGAAGAGCCTCAAACCGCACCTGCTGGCAAGCGAAGTGCTCGGCAGCGCGAACCCGTATGCGGTCGGCGGCACACACCGGCACATCCCCGAGATCCGTCAGGCGCTGCAGGATGCCGGAGGGACCGACGTCCGGATCTCCTTCACGCCCGTCATCGTCCCGATGGCCCGCGGAATCCTTGCGACTTCCACCGCGCCGATTGCTCCGGGCGCCACGGATGCCGACATCCGCGCGGCCTGGGAGCTGGCGTACGCCGACGAGCCGTTCGTCCAGCTGCTGCCGGAGGGACAGGTCCCTCGCACGGCCGACGTGGTCGGGGCCAACACTGCGCTCCTCGGGCTCGCGATCGACCGGGCCGCAGGCCGGGTCGTCGTCGTCGCCGCTGTCGACAACCTCGTCAAGGGCACGGCCGGTGCCGCGGTCCAATCCATGAACATCGCGCTCGGCCTTCCCGAGGGCCGCGCCCTCACTACGAACGGAGTGGCACCGTGACCGTCACCGCGCCCGCAGGGTTCGAGGCGGCAGGAGTTGCCGCCGGACTCAAGTCGACCGGAAAGCCGGATGTCGCCGTGGTGGTCAACCGCGGGCCGCTCACCGTCGGCGCTGCCGTCTTCACGAGCAACCGCGCCAAGGCAAACCCGATTCTCTGGTCCGAACAGGCCATCCAGGACGGCGTCGTCGAAGCCATCGTGCTCAACTCCGGCGGCGCGAACTGTTTCACGGGTTCGTTCGGGTTTCTGACGACCCACCTGACCGCGGAGCGCGCCGCCGAGCTGCTCGGAGTGAGCGCCGGCGACATCCAGGTCTGTTCCACCGGCCTCATCGGAACCGGCGATCAGGTCTTCCGCGACAAGGTCCTCGTGGGAACCGAAGCCGCGATCGGTGCCCTGTCGCCGGATGGCGGCGAGGATGCTGCCCGAGCGATCATGACCACCGACTCCCGCCCGAAGACCACCACCATCACCGTTGACGGCTGGACGATCGGCGGAATGGCCAAGGGCGCCGGAATGCTCGCGCCCGGGCTCGCGACGATGCTCGTCGTTCTCACCACCGATGCCGTCCTGAGCGCGGCAGAAGCCGACGGCCACCTGCGTGCTGCGACGCGCGTGAGCTTTGACCGCCTCGACTCCGACGGGTGCATGTCCACGAACGACCAGGTGACCTTGATGGTCAGCGGTGCGAGCGGCGTCACGCCCGAGCCGGGTGCCTTCCGCACCGCGCTCATCGCGGTCTGCACCGACCTCGCGACCCAGCTGCAGTCAGACGCCGAGGGGGCCAGCCACGACATCACGATCGAGGTGATCCACGCGGCATCCGAAGACGACGCCGTCGAGGTGGGACGCTCGGTTGCGCGCAACAACCTCTTCAAGGCGGCGATCTTCGGCAACGACCCGAACTGGGGGCGCGTGCTCGCGGCGATCGGGACGACGGATGCCGCATTCGACCCCTATGCCGTGGATGTCACGATGAACGGTGTCCGCGTGTGCTCCGACGGCGGTCCCGACCAGCCCCGCGAACTCGTGGATCTCACCCCTCGGGCAACGAGCGTCGTCATCGACCTCAAGGGGGGCGATGCCTCGGCCACCATCTACACCAACGACCTCACCCACGACTACGTTCACGAGAACAGCGCCTACTCGTCATGACTGACCTGCAAGAGACCACGCCCGACGAGGCTGCCGAGAAGGCAGCCGTGCTGATCGAGTCGCTGCCGTGGCTCAAGCGCTTCCGCGACCAGATCGTGGTCGTCAAATACGGCGGCAATGCGATGGTGTCCGAAGAACTGCAGCGCACGGTCGCCGAAGACATCGCGTACCTGCGTTACGTCGGCGTCAAGCCCGTGGTGGTCCACGGGGGAGGCCCGCAGATCTCCCGCATGCTGGAGCGCCTCGACATCCCGAGCGAGTTCCAGGGCGGATACCGCGTCACGAACACCGAGGCGATCTCGGTCGTGCGCATGGTCCTCACCGGCCACATCAACCCGCAGCTCGTATCGAAGATCAATGCGCACGGCCCGTTCGCCGCCGGCCTCTCGGGTGAGGACGCCGGGCTGTTCGGCGGCCGCCGCCGCGGGGTTGTCGTCAACGGTGAAGAGGTCGACCTCGGGTCGGTCGGGGATGTCGTTCACGTGAACCCGACGGCGGTCCTCGACCACCTCGCGGCGGGCCGCATCCCCGTCGTGTCCTCGATCGCGCCCGACCTGGATCGTCCGGGACACACCTTGAATGTCAACGCCGACGCGGCGGCGGCGGCGCTCGCGGTGTCG
>MDSV01129470.1_pt1 | contig 15190 bp, 10 predicted proteins | sample 810851 | NCBI WGS metagenome assembly MDSV01 (sample SAMN05326640, study PRJNA326480) | marine metagenome | isolation source: seawater | place: Atlantic Ocean: North East | collected 2012
AAACTAAAGGAACTAAAGGAACTAAAGGAACTAAAGGAACTAAAGGAACTAAAGGAACTAAAGGAACTAAAGGAACTAAAGGAACTATCAATGTTACAACGGAGAATATCTTCCCGATTATCAAGAAGTTTTTATACTCTGATCACGAGATTTTCTTAAGAGAACTAGTATCAAATGCTGTTGACGCTACACAAAAGTGCAAAACTTTATTAAGCGCAGGCGAGATTAAAGAAATTAAGGGAGAAGCTAAAGTAACTGTTGCTGTAAATAAGAAGGAAAAGACTATTACCATTAGCGATAATGGTATAGGAATGACATCTGATGAAGTAGACAAATACATTAATCAGATTGCTTTTTCAGGTGCTACTGAGTTCCTAGATAAGTACAAAGATGACGATGCAAAGCAAGCAATTATTGGTCACTTTGGCCTAGGCTTCTATTCATCATTTATGGTAAGTGAAAGAGTAGATATTATCTCTTTAAGCCAAAAAGAAAATGCAGAGCCAGTAAAATGGAGCTGTGATGGCTCTCCTGAATACACTCTAAAACCAACTGAAAAATCTATACCTGGTACAGACATCATTCTGCACGTCGCTGAAGACAGCAAAGAATTTTTAGAAGAAGCAAGGATAGAAGGAATCCTAAGAAAGTATTGCAAATTTATGCCAGTTGAAATTGAGTTTGGCATTAAAAAGGAGATGCAGGAGGACCCAAACGGTGAAAAGAATGATAACGGAAATGTAAAGCAAATAAGTGTTGACGTACCTAACATCATAAACAACACTACTCCAACTTGGATGCTCAAGCCTTCGGATCTAAAGGACGAGGACTATACTAATTTCTATAAGGAGCTTTACCCAATGAATATGGAGGATGCGCTATTCAACATCCACCTTAACGTTGACTACCCATTTAATCTAACAGGAATTCTGTTCTTTCCTCCCCTTAAAAAGTCGATGGATCTTCAAAGAAACAGAATTCACCTGTACTCAAATCAAGTGTTCATTACTGATAACGTTGAGAACATCGTTCCAGATTTCTTAACCATGCTTCACGGCGTGATTGACTCTCCTGATATTCCACTAAATGTTAGTAGATCTTATCTTCAAGAAGACGCTAACGTAAAGAAAATCAGTGGATATATCTCTAAAAAAGTGGCTGATAAACTCGCGTCAATGTTTAAGAAAGACAGAACAGGGTTTGAGGCTCTTTGGGAAGATCTGAAAGTGTTTGTAGACTATGGAATTCTAACAGATGAAAAGTTTGCTGAGCGTTCTCAAAAATTCTACCTGTATAAAGACACTGATGGGATTTTCTCTACTCATGAAGAAATGATTAAAGCTGTTAAAGGAGTCCAAACAGATAAAAACGACAAGATTATTCTTCCTTACACATCTGATGAAGTTGCTCAACACTCATTCATTGCTCAAGCAAAAGAAAGAGATTACAAGGTTATTCTTATGGAAGGACCTCTTTCTGCACACGTAGTAAGTAAGCTAGAACAAACGAACTCTGACGTTCAGTTCAAGAGAGTAGATTCTGAGATCATTGATAAACTTATTGAGAAAGATTCAACTGAAACTAGCCTTTTAGATGAAAAGCAACAAGAGACCATTAAGCCTATTTTAAGTGACGCTTTCCCTGGCGACAACTACGAAATCAAATTTGCAGCAATGTCGCCTAATTCTTCTCCGATTACAATCACAATTAGTGAGTGGATGAGAAGGATGAAAGAACAGCAAGCTGTTGGTGGTGGTGGATTCCAAATGTTTGGGGATTTACCCGAGAAATACGAGGTAACTATCAATTCTAACCACCCTCTAGTAACTATAATTCTCAACGAAAAAGATGAAGAGAAAAGAAATGCTCTTGCTAAGGACGCTGCTGATTTAGCTCGCCTATCTCAGGGGATACTAGATGGAGAAGAACTTTCTACATTTATTTCTAAAGGATTTAAGAACTTACAGAAGTAAATGGGTGATTATGGAAAATGGGTAGGTGGCGCTGTTGGTTGGGCTTTAGGTGGCCCAATTGGCGGTATACTAGGATACCAAATCGGCAAAATGTTCAAGGGATTTACTTCAAGTGATGACCCTGTAGTTAATGCACGAAGAACGCAAAGAGGCGACTTTTCAATGGCATTAGTAGTGCTTAGCGCTGCTGTAATGAAGGCTGACGGGAAGATTCTGAAGTCAGAACTCAACTATGTCAAGAGCTTTTTGAGAATCAATTTTGGCCCTAAGGAGTCAGAGCAAATGCTACTTATCCTTAGAACTGTCTTAAAGGAAAACATTGATTATAGACAGATCGCTTCTCAGATTAAATTCCATATGGATCACCCTAAGAGAATGCTGCTTCTGCAATACTTATACGGTATCTCTAACGCTGATGGAGAAGTACATCCAAACGAACTAGATCTAATTAGAATGATCTCTAAATACCTAGGTATTAGTAATAAAGACAGATTAAGCATTGAGCAGGCTTTCCACAAAGTATCTGATCCATTTAAAGTTCTTGAAATCGAAAGAACTGTCTCTGATGCTGAGGTGAAGAAAGCATACCGTAGATTAGCTTCAAAATTTCATCCAGATAAGATAGAAGATCTTGGAGAAGCACATAAAACCAAAGCCAAAGAAAGATTCCTACAAATACAGGATGCTTATGAAAAAATAAAAAAGACAAGAGGCTTTAAATAGATGTATATTAGTGACTTATCTTTTTTAAGTCATGACTGCAAGAAAAATACTATTATTAAGCTCTGTATTTTTAAGCTCAATCCTTTGCATACAAACGGATTCACACGCTCAATTCTTTAAAAGGAAGAAAAAGAAAACAGAGCAAACTGACGAAGGTCCTAAGAAGAAAAAGGAATCAAAGTCTATTGCTGAGGTGACAAAGTCTGCCAAGCAGATAGATGGCCTTTTCACAATGTATCGCGATACAGTAAGCGGTGCGAGTTGGATGGCTATTCCTTCTACAGCTTTTGAAAAGGAGTATATCTACTTTTCACAAATTGAGGATGGTGTTCTTCAAACAGGCAATCATAGGGGTGCTTACATGGGCTCTAAAGTGATTAGCTTCAGAAAGAACTATGAAAAAATCGAAATAATTGGAGAAAACACCTCTTTCTACTACGATCCAGAGAGTCCACTCTCAAGAACTGAAAAGGCAAATATCAATTTTCCAGTTCTTGCTTCGCTTAAAATCGAAGCTACAAATGACGATGAAAGCATCTACCTAGTGTCTTCGGACGACCTATTTAAAAGTGAGAAAATCAGCCAAATCAAACCGCCGTCTTACCCAGGAAGAAAGAGTACTCTTGGTAAATTAAGCCGTTCTAAAACTAGCATCACTCACATTAACAACTACCCTGAAAACTTAGAAGTTGTTGTGGATTTCGTTTATGAATCATCTTCCCCAACAGTTTATGTTCCAGCTATTACAGACGCTCGCTATATCACAATAGAATACAGGCATTGTATTCTAAAAATGCCGGATGATGGATTTATTCCTCGTAAAGACGATGCTAGAATCGGTTTCTTTATGACTCAAGTAAATGACATGACTTCTACTAGTTCAACTCCTTGGAGAGATGTTATTCACAGATGGAGGCTAGAGAAGAAAGATCCTAACGCTGAGCTTTCTGAACCAGTAGAGCCTGTTGTTTGGTGGATTGAAAACACAACACCACACGAATTCAGAGATCACATCAAAACTGGTGTTGAGAAATGGAATCTAGCATTCGAAAAAATTGGTTTCAAAAACGCTATTGTTGTTAAAATTCAGCCTGACGATGCTGAGTGGGACGCTGGGGATATTAGATACAATGTTTTACGTTGGACTTCATCTCCTACTGCCCCATTTAGTGGATATGGTCCCAGCTTTGTAAACCCTAGAACTGGTGAGATACTAGGTGCAGACATCATGCTCGAGTACGGCGGAATGGCTGGTAGACTCTGGAAGTCAGGTGTTTTCGATGACGCAAACCTATTCAACTACGATGAAGAACTTACTTCACGCGAGCAAGCTGCAGAAATGATGCATCGTTGCAACATTGGAGAGAGCTTAGCTCATAACACGTTATTTACTTTTTCTGCAATGCAAGTGATGGACTTCTCTGATGAAGACAGAAAAGAGTTTGTACGCCAAACCCTACACAGACTTTGTCTTCACGAAGTGGGGCACACACTTGGGTTAAGCCACAACATGCATGCTAGTACAATGCTCAGCCCTGAAGAATTAAAAGATCCTTCAGTTGTTGCTGAAAACGGTATTTGTAACACGGTTATGGAATACCCTGCCATCAATTTTGCTAGAAATAAAGAAGACCAAACCCTTTTCTATGACGATAGTCCTGGTCCATATGATTACTGGGTAATTGAGTACGCTTATAGCGAAAGCTTAGAGGATCTAGCTGAAGAAGATTCAAGGCTTGAAGAAATTCTGTCAAAATCAACATCTGACTTGCTTAGGTTTGGTAATGACGCAGACGATATGAGGAGTTCTGGAAGAGGTATTAATCCTGATGTAAACATCTACGATTTGAGTGACGATCCTGTGGAATACGCTTCTGAAAGATGTGAATTAGTAAATGATTTACTTCCTGGATTAGTAGACAAATACGCTAGTGAAGGAACTAGCTATCACGATCTAAGAAGAGCATTTTATACTTTAGTTTTAGAATACCAGATACAATTAAGGGTAATGACTCGTCAAATTGGAGGTGTTCGCTATAATAGATCAGGACCAAGCAAAATTGGTTCTAACCTTCCTTTTACACCTGTGAGCGATGTAGACCAAAGAGCAGCTCTAGACGCCCTTGCTAAATATGCATTCCACCCTCATGCATTTGATGCTCAGTCAAGTTCATATGCATACCTACAATATCAACGTAGAGGCTGGTCACATTATGGCGAAAATGAAGACCCTAGAATTCACAGCACTACACTTAAAATGCAGGCTGAAGCTCTAAACCACTTACTGCACCCTAACGTTCTTACGAGAATTACTGACGCAACTAAGTATGGCAATGAATACGAATTGGACTCATACATGGTAGATCTTACAAATGCAATCTTCGAAGAAGATTATACAAAAAAAGTAAACACATTCCGTCAGCAACTTCAAATTTTATATGTAGAAGCATTGATTAATGCATACAATAGTAAGCGTTACGACAGAATTGCTAAGGGAATTATTCTAAGTGAAATAAAAAGAATAGATTTACTCCAAAGAGATGGTAGATCTCCTGACTCTATGACTAAAGCTCATAGATCACATATTAGACACCTAATTGATCAAGCTTGGGATTAATTAGAAATATATTGTTTTGCGGCCTATGTACGATTCCTTGCGGTTTTGCCACAGGGCAAACTATTGACCCTAATTTTAAGAGCGAACTCCGTGAAGAAATAAGGATACCTGACAAGTGGGAACTGATTTTAGAAACAGTCACTGATGATGATTCTAAAGTCTTAAATACCATGACCTCTTTCAGGGATAACAACTATGAAAAACTACAGATTCTGAACTATCACTTCTGCTTGTGTGAAGATGAATGGAGAGAAGCTATTAAAGAATACGACCTACTAGAAACCTCCTTGTATCTTCCTTTAGCTATGGGATTTAATTCTTCAGAGAATAACTGTGATACAGCAGACGTATACTTTATGAAAATGGCTGAATTCAGTGGGAAATCTTCTGAATACATTAACCATTTGAAAAGTATCTGGGGTGATGAAGACGGGTTTGAAAACGCACTTTACAACTACCGAATTACAATAAGGTTATTGGAAAACATCGTCTTACCAAGGGATTGCAAGGATAAGAGAATTTATCAAAAAACTCACAAGTTAGAGAAAGGCCAAACACTTTATAGACTCTCAATTATTTACGGCGTTAGCGTGGAAGAAATTCAGGAAGCAAATTCTCTGGGTTCTAGCACTCTAATTCAAAGCGGCAGCATTCTAGTGATACCTTAGCAATAGGTAATGAAGCACAGCCCAATACAGACCATATTTTTTCTTTCCCCCCTCCTAGCCTTAATGTATTTATTACCTAAACTAGAGAGTAATGAAGAAATGGTTGATACTATAGAAGAAACACCTACCTGGTCTGAATTGTTAGAAGTTGATACTGTCGATTACATGGTTGCTGATAGCATTGTTTATTCACAACCTATTGACACTACTATTATAGAATCTATTGATTCTGTTAAGATCAACTTAAATAGATGGTCTCCATCTTATGCCCAATATAACTCTAAGACAATTGCTGACAGCTTAGTACTAGAAGGATACGATACAGCTTTGAGCAAACTTCATAACTTCTTTAACAAGCTCGAAAGCATTAGTGAAAAAGATACAAAACCGGTAGAAGTATTTCACTGGGGTGATTCTCAAATTGAAGGGGATAGAATAACAGGTTTACTAAGGAATAGCTGGCAAAAAAGTTGGGGAGGTCATGGCCCGGGTTTAGTTCCAGCTGTCCAACCAATTCCTGCACTTTCAATAAGACAATCGAATTACGGAGATTGGAAGAGATATACTAGATTTGGCAAAACAGATAATACTTTAACACATAGTGCTTATGGGCCTATGATGGCGTTATGCATGACTAAAGGGACAGGGGGGATTCACTTATCTCCTCATCCTAGGGGGTTCAAGCTCAATAAAAAATGGACCAGGGCTAAATTCTTAATTGGCGGTGCACCTCTAGGCGGAAACATTACTATTATAGGTAACAGTACACCAAACAGGGTGTTTAGTATCAAACCTTCAAACAGTCGAGAACATAAAGAAATTATAGCCTACTTAGGAGAAGGAGAAAGTGATTTATCAATTGAGTTTGAGGGCTATAACCTAGAAATAACTGGAGTTGAATTAGGATCAGATCATGGGATTCAAGTTCACAACATACCTATGCGTGGAAGCGCAGGATTAATTTTTACAAAAGTGGCAGCTCAACACTTTGCCACTTCAATTGAAAAGAGAAATGTTGGGTTAGTGATTTTACAATTTGGGGGTAATGTTGTCCCTTACATCTCAAGTGAAAAATCTGCAGATTTATACGGTAGGAATTTTGGAAGGCAACTAAGTTTATTAAAGTCCATTTTGCCTGATGCAGCAATAATAGTGATAGGTCCTTCAGACATGGGATCACATAATGAAGACGGTAGTACCTACCCTATGCTGGAAACTGTCATTAAAAGCATGAGGAAATCAGTAATAGAAGCTGATTGCTTGTTCTGGGATTTAAAACAAGCAATGGGCGGTCAAGGTACTATGGAAGTTTGGGCTCATGCTGATTATAGACTAGCATCTTCAGATTTAATTCACTTTACTCCTAAGGGCGCAAGATGTGTAGGAGAATTATTTGACGCTGCCCTAAGGGCAGAATATAAAAGCTGGGTAGAATGGAAACATTAATGTTTACTAGACCAGTTTTTTGGTGCTTCCTACTAGTTATAATGGTGGGGCTAAGCGCTTTGCAAAAGAAAAATGCAATGAGGAATATTTTCCTTTTTTCGGCAAGTATTTTCTTTTACTGGAGCACTAGTACTTGGTTTGTTCTTCTTTTACTTTTCTCAACTGTTAGCGATTGGCTAATAGGATTAAGAATGGATAAAAGCAACGGGATAAAACGTAAATCCCTTTTGTTGTTGAGCATCTTAATCAATCTGGGGTTGCTTAGTTTTTTTAAGTATGGTTATTTCTTTGCCGACACTAGCGCTGAGCTTTTTGGAACAACTTGGGAGGCAGTCATTCCAGGGGCTAGTTGGCTCAATGAAAACCTAGGGACATCGATTAGGGTTGATCAAATACTTCTACCTGTTGGTATAAGTTTTTACACATTCCAAACCCTCAGTTACAGCATTGACCTATATAGAAAGAAGATAGAGCCAGTTAGATCTTTAACTGACTTTGGATGCTATGTGACTTTCTTCCCTCAGTTAGTTGCTGGTCCTATTGTAAGGGCAGTAGACTTCATTCCTCAACTACACTCTCATTACGACCTTTCAAAAAGAGAATTTAAACTTGCTATATGGTGGATATTAGCTGGTTTAGTAAAGAAAGTAGTATTTGCTGATTACATCGCTACTAACCTAGTAGACAGAATATTTGCAAACCCTACAAGTCACAGTGGTCTGGAAGTATTGCTAGGGTTATACGGCTATAGTCTTCAGGTATTTGCTGACTTTAGCGGATATAGTGACATTGCAATCGGCGTTGCGCTTTTAATGGGGTTTAGGCTACCTATAAACTTCAGATCGCCATACAAGGCAAGGAACGTTGGTGAGTTTTGGCAGAGGTGGCATATAAGCCTCTCGACTTGGCTTAAAGATTATTTATACATCCCTATGGGAGGAAATAAAAACGCTTCAACTTTTACTGGAATTTTTGCGTTCTCTTTAGTTCTTTTTGCAGGCTTAGCTCTTAAAAATGATGGTGTATTCATGATAGGATGTGGAATTCTACTTCTATCATGGGGATTATCAACTATGTTTCCTAAGTGGGGCAACAGAATTGCAACCTACATAAATTTATTTGCCACAATGGTCATAGGCGGATTGTGGCACGGAGCATCATGGAACTTCTTGCTTTGGGGTGCTTTGAATGGACTAGGACTTATGGCATTTAAGTTTACTAGACATTATCTACCCTGGAGTAAAATTGAGAAATGGTGGGCAAGAGCAATTGGTGTTATCCTAACATTCAACTTCATTACTTTTACTAGGATATGGTTTAGGTCAGGCTCTGGAACTGGATGGGATACAGTTCCTGGAGATCACAACATTCTAACAGAATGGTTTACAGCGAACGACTTACTGTACCAGCTGTATAATCACTTTAATGATATCTCAATTATTGAGTTAACTAAGGGGTACTACATGGTGTTAATTATAATGGCCCTTGGATATATATCTCACCTGTGCCCAGATAGAATAAGTAAAAATGTCATCGATAAATTCACTTCATTAAATACTATGGTAATTTGGGGGATTACAGGCGTAATAACTGTAATCCTATGGAAAGTAGGCGCATCTGCACCTCAACCTTTTATCTATTATCAGTTCTAAAAGCTAATTTCTTCTAATTCTACACACTGATATGCATCACAACTCTTGTTTTTTGATGCACAAGAAGAAAGAGAAACAGAGATTATAGCAATTAAAATGACTACGACTATATGGTTACTTTTCATTATGCTAAAATAACGAACTTAAATTGAGTTTAGTGTTTAAAGACATTCACATTGTTCAATATTAATCGTTAAGAAATTCCTCCTGGCATTTAATTTTGCACTATGTCAAAAATCTTTTCATCAAATAATATATTGATAACGTTAAATCTATTGCTTATGTTAGGACTTAACGCATTATTTATTTGGACTGAATTCTTACCTCAATATGCGCCAAATACTGCTGCTTGGGTATACGAGGGTTTAGAGTCTATACGAGTGCCATTAACCATTGTTGAATTAATAGCTATAGGAACTCTATTCGTTGACTTAATTATAAGGTTTGACCATATAAATGAAAAGCTTAGAGCACTACACGTAACAGCAGTGGGGCTCTGTGTTTGTGGATTTATTTTCAAGGTATTTGTGTATTTCTTACACTCAGCCTACCTAAGTTAAAATCAATCAGTATCGTACTGATAATCTGAATCATCAAGCTTACTAGGCATCATCTTAAACAAAGAAAATTGCCTCTTTACGTATATGATGAATTCGTATTGAGTCCAAGTTTGTAGAAGCTTGTCTCCTGGATCACAGAACTCTGAGAATGCATTAAACTCATCTATGTCAAGCTGAATAATGTCATAGTCGACATACTTTGAGAATAGTTCTTGCAAAAGCTCTCTCCTCCTATCTGTATTTTCTAACTCTGCAACTAAACGCTTGGATCTTTCTACCCTTGAAAACTGCTCATATAAGAAAGTAATTGGACTTGAAAATGCATCAACACTAGAAATCCTATAATCCTTCTCATCGTATCCAAGTGTTTCAATATCTCTAAGAATTTGTTTTAAAGTTCTAGGTGCTAAAACCTCTGCAGTACCTATCTCTACCTGAAGGTGTTTAAGAGTTACTTGAACATCCTCTTTATCCATTCCCGCAAAAACAGCCTTCTCTACTGAATAATAACCAATTGCCCCAAAAACTAATGTGTCTCCCGGGCAAGCTCTAAGCAAGAAACTACCGTCAAGTTCCACGAATGCACCGCCACCTGAATTTCTATTTACAGCCATAGATGCAGGAACCACATCGCCTTCAGAACTTAACACCCAACCACTAATAACCATATTGGAATCGCAAGGGGTTTGGGCTAAAGTATCCAAAAAGAAAAGCATAGACAAACTCGTGAGTAATGCACTCATAAAACATACTTTTCTAATCATGTGTGCAAGTTACACGTTCTAACATACTACATAAAATGAAACAATGTTAACTTCACAGCATGCCATCTAACAACACCTCTAAGTCTAGTGCTATCATAGCAGCGCAACAGAGGATTAAATCAAACATCTCTTCTGCCATTGACATTAACCACTTAGCAAGTGATGTGGTAGATGGAAAAAGAGATGCCTTAGCAAGAGCTATCACTTTAATTGAAAGCAATAGAGCTAGCGATAGACCATTAGCTCATGACCTTTTAAAGAAAGTTAGAACTATCAATAAAAACGCTCAAGAAAGTTTGAGGATTGGTGTTACTGGTATTCCAGGAGTAGGTAAAAGTACCTTTATTGAAAGGTTTGGTCTTGACTTAATTGCTAAAGGAAATAAAGTTGCTGTTCTAGCTATTGACCCTAGCTCTCAAAGAACTGGAGGGAGCATTTTAGGTGATAAAACAAGGATGGAAGAATTGGTAAATCACCCCAAAGCTTTTGTACGCCCCTCTCCTGCTGCAGATGCCTTAGGTGGTGTATCACGAGCGACAATGGAGGCAATTGTGTTATGTGAGGCCGCTGGTTACGATAGAATAGTTATTGAAACTGTAGGTGTAGGCCAAAGCGAAACCTCAGTACGCGACATGGTCGACGTGTTCTGCTTGCTTTTGATAGGCGGAGCTGGAGATGAGGTCCAAGGTATAAAGCGTGGAATAGTAGAAATGGCTGATTTAGTCATTGTAAACAAGGCTGATGGGGAAAAAATCTCCCTTTGCAATGATACGGCTTCAGCTTACAGAAACGCACTTCATTTATTCCCTAAACCTGAAGGAGGTAATTTAGTTGATGTTTTTACCATTAGTTCAATTAATGGTGATGGTCATGAAGAGGTTCAAAGAAAGGTGAAGTCACTAGTTGAATTATGGAAGTCAAATGGCTTTTTCGATTCTCAGAGATCTAATCAGCAAATTGATAGAATGGAAAACCATGCTAGGGCTTTACTTTTTGAAAACAGTTTTGCTAAAAAGGGCTCAACTGACCTTTGGAATGAGCTCCGTGACAAAGTTAAGTCTGGTCATATGAGCGCATTTTCAGCAGCTTGGGAATGGACTAAATCTAGCTGAATAATAAAAGTGGGGCTTTGTTATTCCTACAGAAAAGTAAAACCACTTGAACTGCGTTCTTGGATGTTTGATACTCTTTGGGATACCATCCTTAAAAATTGTATCGAAACAGGCGTAGTTTAATGATATGCTCAAAAACTTACGAGCTTAAAGCAATTCTAAGTTTTAATCAAAGAAATAAGTAGTTAGCTAGAACTACTGAGCTAGATTTGAAGAAATATCAGCAAATGACAGTAGGGTTTGATCTCCAGTAGACATGTTTTTAAGAGTAGCCTTACCGACAGCTCTTTCATGTTCACCTATTATAACAACAAAGGGTATGCTCTTATCGTCAGCATACTTCATCTGCTTCTTAAGCTTAGTTGCATCAGGGTAGATTTCTACAGCATAATCAAGTGTTCTTAAATCAGAGGCTAAAATTAGTTCTTCAGCTAAATGATTGTCACCCATATTGGCAATGAGGACGTCAGTGCTTTTATTTAAGAAATCTGGGAATTTCTCAAAGTGCTCTATAACGTCCTCAATTCTATCAGCACCAAAACTGACACCTACTCCACTCATACCTTTCCAACCAAAGATACCAGTAAGATCATCATATCTGCCGCCACCACAAATACTTCCAACTGGAGCGTTCTTAACTCTCACTTCAAAGATTGCACCCGTGTAGTAATCAAGTCCTCTAGCAAGCATAGCGTCAAACTTGATTTTAGGTTCATTCACGCCAAGTTTACCAGCTCTATCAAGAAGCACTCTCAAATCTTCAAGACCAGCATTGCCTTCTTTACTATCACTAACTATATTTGAGATAGCAGATAATACAGTATTATTATCTCCTAAGCTGTTTGCATTGAATACGCCTAATATTCCGTCACAAACATTAGAATCAAATCCTCTGTTTTCTAGTTCTTTTACTACTCCGTCAATCCCCACTTTATCATACTTATCAATCGATACAGTAAAATCGACTAACCCATCATTTCTAACTCCTAAAGAGTAAGCTAATGCAGTTATTATTCTTCTGTCATTAATGTGAATTGTGAAACCAGGGACACCTAAGTCGCTTAGAGCCTCATTGAACACCTGCAATAAATCTAATTCGCAAAGAGTACTTGTTGACCCAATAATGTCTGCATCGCATTGAGTAAACTCCTGATACCTCCCCTTTCCTGGCCTATCTCCTCTCCATACTGGCTGAATCTGATACCTTCTAAATGGAAAAGTAAGATCATTCCTGTTCATTACTACAAATCGCGCAAATGGCACTGTTAGGTCGTATCGAAGCGCTTTTTTACTTATGAAAGGGATAAGTGCTTTACTATCTTTTGCTTCCAATGCAGAAGAATCAGCTTTTGATAGATAATCCCCATTGTTGAGGATTCTAAAAATTAGTTTATCTCCCTCTTCACCGTACTTTCCAGTTAACGTTTGAAGATTCTCAAATGACGGAGTGTTTACAGGTAGAAATCCATGCTTTTCAAACACTTTTCTGATGGTTGAAAAAATCCAATGCCTTCTGGCCATTGCTTTAGGGCCAAAATCTCTAGTACCTTTTGGAATTGAGGGTTTGATCATCGTCGCAAGTTAAGAATTCAACACCCAATTAATCTCATCTCGTCCTAGTTCTATCAGCGCCTTATTAACATTAGAAAAAGGTTTAGAATTAAAAAAACCTCTATATGCTGAAAGTGGACTAGGATGAGCAGACTTAAATACTTTATGCTTCTCAAATTCTAACCTACTTCCAAACTTTTCTGCTTCTTTTCCCCATAAAATGAAGCACTTTGGCCTTCCATTATTTAATTCTTTTAAGATGAGGTCTATAAGCTTTTTCCATCCTCTTCCTTTGTGCGATCCCGCTTCTGAATTTCTAACTGTTAAGCAGGTGTTTAAAAGCAACACCCCCTGTTTAGCTAAATCTGTTAGGTCTGTAGAAACTCTATTAGATCCTAAATCAGAATTCATCTCAGCTAGTATATTTCTAAGTGAAGGAGGTGTTTTCAAACCGTTCTTCACAGAAAAAGCCAAACCATCTGCTTGCCCTAAGCCATGATATGGATCCTGTCCTAAGATAATAACTTTTACCTCAGTTAACGGTGTGAGATTAAAAGCCTTAAAGATGTTTGATGGTTTAGGAAAACAATAATTACGTGAATATTCCTCTACTAAGTAATCGTTTAAAACTGTAAACTCTTCAGATTTCATGAATTTCTGAAAAACTTTTGACCAATCTGATTTTTTAACTAATGGCTCAATTAACTCACCCAAAGATCTGATTTTCAACACATCAACCACTTCAAACTCTTTATCATCAAATAAACTGTGCATGCTATTATTAATAATCCTTGGAGGATAATTTCCTACTATGCAAAGTACAAGGTATTTTTACGCTTTCTCATTCAGAATTGAAGACAACTACCAATTTATCTATGGATTCTAAATTCAGATCAAAATTAGAGACGGCTCAAGGTAAAAAACTCTACGGCTATCAAAAGACAGCAATCGATCGGATTTTAAGGACATTTAATGTCAACAAGGATAATTATAACCTCCTTTTCCAACTTCCGACAGGAGGTGGTAAAACTGTCATTTTTTCTGAACTTACTAAGCAGTTCATACTTGCAAAAGGAAAAAAGGTTCTTATTCTTACTCACAGGATTGAGCTTTTAGGCCAAACCTCAAACATGTTGTCAGAAATTGGTGTAACAAACAAAGTGATTAACGCTAAAGTTAAAGACCTTGACGATGGTGAAGATCATTGGTGTTACGTAGCGATGGTTGAAACACTTAACAATCGTATGAATGAAGAGGCAATGGAGTTTAAAGATTTAGGGTTAGTAATTGTCGATGAAGCGCACTACAACAGTTTCAGAAAGCTATTCAAACACTTCGATGAGCAGGCCCTTTTAGGAGTTACTGCAACGCCGCTTAGTTCAAACATCAAGCTACCTCTTCATGATAACTATAATGAGCTGATCGTAGGTGAGAGCATTTCGTCACTTGTAGACCAAAAGTATTTAGCTAGGGCACACACCTATAATTATGATGTTAACCTTAAAGCTCTCAAAGTGGGCATCAACGGTGATTACACTGTCAGTTCATCTGAAAGACTATACGGCAACTACTTGATGCAAGAGAAGCTTCTTTATGCATACGAAGAGAAAGCCAAAGGCACGAAGACTCTAATCTTTAACAACGGCATTAATACTTCTAAGCAGGTACAATCCATGTTTGAAGAAGAGGGTTATGAATGTAAGCATTTAGACAACACTCATAGTGAAAAAGAAAGAGCTGAGATTCTAGAATGGTTCCATAAAAAACCAGATGCAATCCTTTCTTCTGTTAGTATCCTTACTACAGGATTTGATGAGCCTACAGTTCAGACTATCATATTAAACAGAGCAACTAAATCTTTGACTTTATATCACCAAATGATTGGTCGTGGCTCCAGATTTTTAAAAAATAAGCCAGAATTCAATGTAATCGATCTAGGTAATAACGCAAGAAGGTTTGGACTTTGGAACGCTCACATCAATTGGCAAGAAATCTTCCGTGCTCCTCAAGCATTTATTGACGGATTGTATTCAGATGAGGAGATCGAAAACGAGTTTGTATACCAAATGCCTGAAAATCTAGCGAAGCGATTTATAGGCGGACCAGAAATTGAATTTGATATGT
>MDSV01215673.1_pt1 | contig 15188 bp, 15 predicted proteins | sample 810851 | NCBI WGS metagenome assembly MDSV01 (sample SAMN05326640, study PRJNA326480) | marine metagenome | isolation source: seawater | place: Atlantic Ocean: North East | collected 2012
CTATCTAAAAAGTTTGTATTCATTACGAATCGTTTACGTACTTTTTACCATTTTTATGAAAGTGTTAAAAATTTTTATATGAGCAAACAAAGAATATGCATTGTTGGAGATGGTCTTTCAGGCCTCATGACTGCTCTGGTTTTAGATAAAGTGCCAGGAGTAGAGGTAAATTTAATAGCAAAAAAAAGCACAAAAAGCCTAGATAAAAGAACAACCGCTATATCGGATACGAACTATAAGTTTATTAATCAAAATATTAGCGGCTTGAGGCATAAATTTTTCTGGCCTTCAAAAAAAATTGAGCTTTTCTACGAAACATCTAAGGAAAGAGTAAATTTTTTAAATCTTAATGATAAAAATTATAACCTTATGTATGTTTTTGAGAATAAAAAAATTAAAAGTATTTTATTGAAAGAAATTACAAAAAATAAAATTAGAATAATTCGAAAAGAAATAAATAAATTAGATGAACTAAAAGATTATGATCTAATTATTCTTTGTATGGGTGGACAATCAAAAATTTACGACAAGATAACAAAAATAAGATCTATCAAAAGAGATTATAAAGAAACTGCCATTACAGGCTATGTAAGGCACAACTTTAAAAATTTAAATACAAGTCAATTTTTCTTAAAAGAAGGACCCTTAGCCATTCTTCCTTTCTCAAAAAATCAATTTTCTTTTGTTTGGAGTGTTAACAAAAATTTCTTCCAAAATAATTCAAAGAAAATAAATATTTTAACTAAAAATAAGATTTCAGAGATATTAAAAAATAAAAGAAATATTACTATAAGAAATATTCAGTATTATCCGATTTTTCTTAATCTAAGAAGACAGTATCATCAAAAAAATATTTTAATTCTTGGTGAAGGTTTGCACACCATACACCCTGTAGCTGGTCAAGGTTTTAATCTTGTTCTAAGAGATATTAAAAAATTAAAAGAGATAATTAAATATTATGCAAGATTAGGTATTTCTCTAAAAAACAGTTATGCATTAAATGATTTTTATAGTAGTAGAAAACCAGAAAATATTATTATGAGTTTGGGAGTTGACTCTACTCACAGTTTTTTTAAACAAAATAAGCATTTAGATCCGTTTAAAGAAATAATTGTAAAAAATATAAAGAATAATGAGACATTAAAAAAATTTAGTAAAATTATCTCTAATCGAGGTTTATCATTATAATTCAATGAACATTTATGCTTTATCATCGGGCAGAGGACCCTCTGGGATAGCTATTGTAAGAATATCCGGTAAAGAAACTTTTAAAATTTGTAAAAATTTGACTAAGTTAAAAGATATAAAAACAAATGAAGTAAATTTTTGCAAATTCTATGATCCTAAAAATAATAACGTAATAGATCCAGAGGCTCTATTATTGTGGTTTCCCGGGCCAAACAGCTATACTGGTGAAGATTTAGCTGAATTACAAATTCACGGGAGTAATGCAGTGATAAATGCATTACTTAATATTTTATCAGAGCAAAAAAACTGTAGATTAGCTGAACCAGGTGAATTTACAAAACTTGCTTTTCAAAATGATAAAATCGATCTATTAAAAGCAGAGAGTATAGGAGATCTTATTCATTCAGAGACGGAATTACAAAGACAACAAGCAGTTAATTTAGTTCAAGGTAACGCATCAAATTATTATAATGATCTAAGAGAAAAAATAATAAAATCTCTTGCTTTTATAGAAGCCAAAATAGATTTTGCTGAGGAAGATCTTCCAGAAAAAGTTTTAAAAGAAGCTCATAAATCTATCAAAGAAATTCATTCAGAAATTACAAAAATTATGGAAGATAATAAAATTGGAGAAAAAATTAGAGATGGTTTTAGAGTTTCTATTACAGGTGAAGTTAATTCAGGTAAGTCATCATTATTAAATCTACTGTCAAAAAGAGAAGTTGCAATTGTATCGGATGAGGCAGGAACAACTAGGGATATAATAGAAACCTATTTAAATTTAGACGGTTATCCTGTAATTCTTGCAGATACCGCCGGTATAAGAGAGGCTAAAAATGAAATAGAAAAAAAAGGTATTTCTTTAGCTTTAGGGAAATCAAAAGAGGCTGATTTAAATATAGTTGTGATTGATAATTCATCAAAGCAAATCAATAATGCAATAAAAAAAATGATAAATAAAAATACGATAGTTCTTTTGAATAAATCTGATGTTTCAGATAAGCAAAATCATAAATTCGATGTTGACACTGTTTTAGTTTCAATAAAAGATAATAAAAATATTGATACATTAATAAATTTGATTAAAGCTAAGTTAAGTAATAAATTTTCATCAAATAAAAGCACCCTTATCACCAGAGAGAGGCATAGAATTAAACTAAATGAATGTTTAAAAGAAATAAATAAATTCCTTAAGAAAAATCAAACTAAAGATCTAGAGCTTGCTGCAGAAGATTTAAGAATGGCGACTAGACATTTAGGGGGTATAGTAGGCAAGGTTGATGTAGAAGAAATACTTGGATCTATATTTAGAGATTTCTGTATTGGCAAATAAAATACTACTTGTATTATTAAATTAGACGTTTACATTCTTTCTATGACAAAACAAAGCTATGATGTCGTAGTTATAGGTGGAGGGCATGCTGGTTGCGAGGCAGCAGCTGCATCCGCTAGAATGGGTGTAAATACTGCTCTTTTTACGCATAAAATAGAAACAATTGGTGAAATGTCCTGCAATCCAGCGATAGGTGGACTAGGTAAAGGTCATTTAGTACGCGAAATAGATGCTTTAGACGGAGTAATGGGAGTCGTCGCGGATAAATCTGGGATCCAATTTAGGTTGCTAAACAAAAGCAGAGGTCCTGCCGTTCAAGGACCTAGAACTCAATCTGATAGAACGTTGTATAAGAAATATATGCAACAAATCTTATTAAATTATAAAAATTTAAAAGTGATAGCTGATCCGGTAGTTAGTTTCATGTTCGATAATAAAAAGGTAATCGGATTTATTTGTGAAAGTGGAAAAGAAATTAAAACTAAAGAATTAATTTTAACAACGGGCACTTTCTTAAATGGTTTAATTCATATTGGTGACTCCAAAATTCCCGCTGGTAGATTTGATGAAAAGCCATCAACTGGTTTAAGTGAACAATTATGTAAATTTAATATGCAAATAGGCCGACTAAAAACTGGTACACCCCCTAGATTAGATGGCAGTACTATAAATTATGAAGAGTTAGAAATGCAGCCTGCTGATAAAGAACATTATTATTTTTCTTTTCTTACTAAAAAAATCGATAATAAACAAATTAAATGTGGCATGACTTACACAAATGAGAAGGTCCATAAAATTATAAGCGATAACCTTACTAAAAGCGCGATGTATTCTGGCAAGATTAAAGGTATAGGTCCGAGATACTGTCCGTCTATAGAAGATAAAATTGTCAAATTTAGAGACAAACAAAGGCATCAAATTTTTTTAGAACCAGAAGGTTTATTTGATGATACAATTTATCCAAATGGCATATCTACGTCTTTGCCAGAGGAAATTCAATTAAAAATACTAAGTAAAATCAAGGGTTTAGAGCATGTAAAAATGAAAAGGGCTGGTTACGCTATAGAATATGATTATGTAGATCCACGAGAATTAAAGGTTACCTTAGAGACTAAGAAAATTGAGTCGTTATTTTTAGCGGGTCAAATTAATGGAACAACCGGGTATGAAGAAGCTGCTGCACAAGGTCTTGTAGCTGGTGTTAACGCAGCACTCAAAGTATTAGGCAAAGACGAATTTGTTTTAAGCAGGTCGAATTCGTATATAGGTGTAATGATTGACGATTTAATTACCAAAGGTGTTTCAGAGCCTTACAGAATGTTTACATCCAGAGCTGAGTATAGATTGACTTTAAGATCTGATAATGCTGATCAAAGATTATCCCCATTAGGTGTAAAAATAAATTTATTATCACCTACACGAAAAAAATTATTTTTAGAAAAAAAAAAGAATGTTACAAATCTTACAAATTTCTTAAAATCTAAAAGTCTTTCTCCTAACGAAGCAAAAAAATATTCTATCAAAATTGCTCAGGACGGAGTTAAAAGATCCATAACTAAAATCATAGGTCAAAGAAATTTAAATATGGCAAAAATAAGGCAGATTTTTCCTGATATACCCTATTATGGTGACAGTTTAGACAAACAAGTTGAAATCGACTCTCATTACTTAGGGTACTTGGAAAGGCAACACAATGATATAGCTTCTTTTAAAAAAGACGAGTCTTTGATTATTCCTAAATCCATTAATTATGATGAATTAAGCGGTTTGTCTAATGAGGTTAAGTCTAAACTCATCAAAATTAGACCTAGAACGTTGGGGCAAGCTTCAAGAATAGATGGTATTACGCCTGCTGCAATTATAATATTATTATCTCATATAAAAAAATCAAAAGACCGATATATTGCATAGTGAATAATGATTATGTAATTGATGTTTTAAGAAAAAGATTAAATTTTTCTTTAGAATCTATAAATAGGATTAAAGAATTCTGTAAATATCTACTTTTTGAAAATAAAAAGTATAATTTGATTGGAAAATCAACAGAAAATGATATTTGGAATAGACATATTCTTGACTCAGCACAGATATTAAGATTTTTAGAGACTAAAAAGAATACCTCTATAGCAGATTTAGGATCTGGGGCCGGTTTTCCTGGTTTAATTCTAGCCTTCTACGATGAAAAGAGCTTATTTCACGTGAAATTATATGAAAAATCCTCTGTAAAAAGGAATTTTTTAGCAAAAGTAATTAAATATTTTAGACTAAATGTGACAATTCTTGACAATGTATACTCTAGCAAAATCGATGCTGATATAATTGTGTGTCGTGCATTCAAAAAAATTGATGAAATTATCAGAATTTCACGTGAAATGATCAAGAAACCACATAAAATCATAATACTAAAAGGAAAAAATGCACAGACTGAAATTAAAAGTGTATCAATGAATGAAAATTATAGTTATAAATTGGAAACTAGTATGACAAGTGAAGATTCAAAAATAATTATAATTAATGCAAAAAAATAAAGATAGTAAATCAGTAATTTCAGTAATAAACCAAAAAGGGGGAGTTGGAAAAACTACAACTGTAATTAATTTAGCCTCTTCACTGTCCATTTTGGGTCAAACTAATCTTATCATTGATTTAGATCCACAAGGCAATGCAACGACAGGACTAGGTAAATCTAATAACGAAGAGAATAATAATGTTTACAATCTTCTAATAAAAAAAATTAATCTGGAAGAAGCAATCCAAAAAACAGATATTACAAACTTAGATATCATTGGTTCAAATGTTAATTTATCTGGTCTCGAAGTAGAAACCGCGAACGATTCAGATAGAGCATTTGTTTTAAAAAAAATTTTAGATGAAAATTTAAATGGATCACTTTCAAAATATGATAATATTTTTATAGACTGCCCACCTTCTTTAAGTTTATTGACAATTATGGCCTTAGTAGCATCCGATGAGTTGTTAGTTCCCCTACAGACAGAATTCTTTGCGTTAGAGGGAATATCACAATTGGTTAAAACGATTGATAGAATAAAAAATAATTTAAATCCAAATTTAAAAGTACGTGGAATATTATTAACAATGTTTGATAAAAGAAATAAACTTTCTACACAGGTAGATTTAGAAGCAAGAAATTATTTTAAAGAAAAGGTTTATAAAACAGTGATACCAAGAAATGTGAGATTATCAGAAGCGCCGTCTCATGGACTGCCTTGTGTAGTTTATGATAAAAATTGTGAGGGCAGTAAATCTTATTTTAAACTAGCAAAAGAATTCATAGAACAGAAAAAAGTTAGTAATGTAGAAAGTGCGGCATGAATACTTCAAAAAAAAAAGGACTAGGAAGAGGATTGAAAGCTTTATTTGGAGATCAAAAAAAGGAAAGTAAAAAAAATGATAAGGGCTCAATCACTAGATTAACAGCCAATATTGGGGATTTAAGACCAAATAAGTACCAACCAAGGATTAATTTTGATCAATCAAAACTTGAGGAATTAGCTAATTCTATTAAAAAAAATGGTATAATTCAGCCTATTGCTGTTAGGTCAGATCCAGTCGATCCTGGAAGATATGAAATCGTGGCAGGTGAAAGAAGATGGTTGGCCGCTCAAAAAGCAGGATTACATGATGTTCCAATAATAATATTAAAATTAGATGACAACGAGGCATTGGAAGTTGCGATAGTTGAAAATATACAGAGAGATGATTTAAATATCATAGAAGAAGCTAAAGGTTATAAGAGACTTTCAGACGAATTTAATTATGATCATGAAAGAATAGCTCAGTTTATGTCAAAAAGCAGAAGTCACATAAGTAACACTTTACGTTTGTTATCACTCCCTAAAGATGTAGTTGCTATGATCGAGGAGGGAAATTTATCTGCCGGTCAGGCTAGGCCTTTAGTCGGATTATCTAATGCTAGTGGTATCGCTGAGGAAATTGTAGCAAAAAAATTAAGCGCAAGAAGTGTGGAACTATTAGTTAGAAGTAAAAAAGGCCCGCAAAAGCCTGGTCAATTTAAAATAGATGCTAACATTTTAAATGAACAGAACAAAATCCAAGAAAATTTAGGTTTGAATGTTAATATTAAAAATAAAAAAAATAATTCGGGAAAAATAACTATTCTGTATAATAATTTAGAGCAGTTTGAACATATTTCCAACTTACTTAAGCGGAATTAGCAGCAACACATATGTCTATTAATAAATTTTTTATTAATAAGTCTTTTCTTATTGAACTATTAGATTTTATTTCCATTTCAGTTTCATAAGTTTTTTTTAAAATAGAGTTTATCTTTCTTTTGTTCCATTTTCGAGATTGCTGCATTATTATAGGTTTGTCTTTCCAAAATACTGGTGGCTTTAGTTTAGCTATTAAAACTTCAGTGTTTTCACCACTTTTTTTGAGGTTTTCTATTTCATTTAATCTATGAAATCTATGATTTATAGAGTTTAAATATAAAATAAAGCTGTCTAGTTCAAAAAACGTATCTGCGAGTAACTTATTCGTCTCTACTTTATTGCCATTTAAAGCTTCATCTCTTAATAAATTAAAGTCATTATTAGTTTTGATATTTAACAATGTTTCTATTTTAGAGCTATCAATTATTTTATCTTTAAAAAAACTAATTATCTTCTCAATCTCATTATTAGTTTTACTTCTATCTAAATCTGTATTCTTTATTATTAAATTAACAATTTGTGGAGTTAAACCAGTGAATCCGGATAATTTTTTTTCTATGATTTTTCGCAATGTAATTTCACTGTCCTGATAGCATGCAGATATTCCACAAAGTTTTGATTTTTCAAAATGTGCCCTTAATTTTGACCTTTTATCAAGCATATCAGAAAAAATAATGACTTTTACATCTTCTTTATTATTTTCTATTATATCCAACAATCCAATAATTTTATCATTTACCTGATTAACGAAAATTATTTTATTTTTTTCAAATAATGATTTATTCAAAAGTTCTTGTGTAAAAATATTTTCATTTTTAATTATTTCGTCTTGAAAGTAATTTAATATATCGTAGTCTCTATATTTATTCTTAATGTTATTTTTGAGGTCTTTTTTAAATCCTTCATTTTCACCGTAGATCAAAAAGGCTTTATATTTAAAAATAGTATTAAGGTCATTTTCAATTAAATAATTCTTAATTATCATTTAATTTTCTTTGTATATTTTCTACTATTTGTTCAGAAAGTTGATCAGCTAAATTATCTATTAATTTTTTTTCATTTGATAGTGTTGTTGAATTGTTTTTGCTGACAGAAAAACTTCCTGTTTCGATTAGAGTGTCAATATTTTTAGAACCGTTTCTAATATTATTAACAGTCACAGTTGTATTTATAGTAATTTGATATTTAGTTATTTCATTTTTGATATTTTTTTCTTTTATTGTTTTATCTTTGTCTGTTTCGATTTTTACTAAAATTATATTTTTATTCTCATTATTTAAGAAAATATTAAGATTATTTTTAATTTTAAAGTTTATTCTTTTATCACCTTTAGTAATTATCTCTTTGATTTTAAAATTTACTCTTTGTTCATTATTAACTACTTTGAAACCACAACTTGCATGTATTAGAAAAATGGAAAATATGAATATATTTGTTAATTTTTTAATCATTCTTGAATAACGTAATTTATAATTTTATTTTTTACAAATATTGTTTTTTTAATTTTTTTATCTGTTAAATATTTACTTGCCTTTGGAAATGTTTTTACAATTTTGTTTACATCACTTTCCTCTAAATTTTTGTCAATTGTCAAAACATCTCTTGTTTTTCCATTAATTTGTATAACTAATTTTACTTTACCAGAATCTAATTTTTTAAAATCAACTTTTGGCCAATGATTTGTATCTTTACATTTTAGATTATGTAAACATTCGTAAGCCAAATGTGGGGTAAATGGGATCATTAATTTCATTATTTTTGTTACTCCGTCTAAGAGAGGTTTATTTTTAATTTGAGTGTTAATTGCTTCATATAAAAATTTGTAAACTTCATAAAATTGAGCAATTGCGACATTAAAATGAAAGTTGTTAATAGCCTGATCTATTTTATAAATATACAAATTAATCTTTGACTCAAAGTTTTCCTCTGATTTTTGAACTTTATTTTTTGGTTCTTTTCTATCAATGATTAATTTATTTAGATTCCAAATTTTTTGAAGAAACTTAAAAGAAGAAGCTGCACCACTATCTGACCATTGAATGTCTTTTTCTGGAGGACTGTCGGATAATATGAACCATCGTATAGAGTCTGCTCCATATTTATTAATCATAGTCTCTGGGTCTATCGTATTTTTTTTTGATTTTGACATTGACTCAGGCGGCCCTATCTTAATATTAGTTTTATCAATTTTCTTTATTGCTTTAGTTTCTGAAATTTTCTGGATTTCTTCTGGGTACAACCAATTTCCTTTATCATCACTATAAGTTTCATGACAAACCATACCTTGTGTAAACAAATTTTTAAAAGGCTCTGAATCTTCTATTTTGTTATTACATTTTTTAATAGCTTTCATAAAAAACCTTGAGTAAAGTAAATGTAATATTGCATGTTCAATCCCACCAATATACTGATCAACAGGCATCCAATAATTTGTTTTTACAGTATCAAAAGGACCAGCTTTATAATTAGGTGAACAAAATCTTAAAAAATACCATGAAGAGTCTACAAATGTATCTAATGTATCCGTTTCTCTTAAAGCTGGCTTTCCAGTTTTTTTGCAAATTGTTTTTTTCCAGGTAGGGTGATTTTCCAATGGATTACCAGGTGTTTTAAGGTCAATTTTTTCTGGAAGTGTAATTGGTAACTCACTTTTGTCTACTGGGGCAATTGATCCATCCTTAAAATACATAATAGGAATTGGACATCCCCAATATCTTTGCCTTGATATGCCCCAGTCTTTTAATCTGAAAAGTATTTTCTTATTTCCAATTCTTTTATCTTCAATTTTTTTAATTATTAAATCTTTTGCTTTTTGAATTTCTAAACCATCAAGAAATTCAGAATTAATTATTTTACCTGTTCCTGTATAAGCAGAAGCCATTTCTTTATTATCATCAACTTCCTTTTCGGACACAACTCTAATTATTGGTAATTTGTATTTTTTCGCAAAATCATAGTCTCTTTGGTCATGTGCAGGACAACCAAAAATTGCACCATCACCATAATCCATTAAAACAAAATTAGCTACGTAAATTGGAAGTTTTTTTTCTTTAACAAAAGGGTGTTCTACTAAAAAATTAGTTTTAAATCCTAGCTTTTCTGCATTTGCTAAAGCCTCCTCTGTTGTACCAATTTTAGAACATTCAGCTTTAAATTTTTGAAACTCTGAACTTTTTTCAATCGTTTTACAAAGAGGATGATCAACTGAGATGGCAATGAAACTGGCTCCGAAAATGGTATCAGGCCTTGTTGTAAAAATTTTTAATTTATCTTTAGAACCAACAATTTGAAATTTAATTTCACACCCTATTGACTTACCTATCCAATTTTTTTGCATTAACTTAACTTTCTCAGGCCAACCTTTCAAGTTAACTAACTCGTTTAGAAGTTCATTAGAAAATTTAGTAATGTTAAAAAACCATTGAGAAAGTTTTTTTCTTTCCACAATAGCATTTGATCTCCATCCTCTACCATTAATAACTTGTTCATTCGCTAAAACTGTATTCTCAACAGGATCCCAATTTACGTATGTTTCCTTTCTAGAAACAAGACCTTTATTAAAAAATTCGATAAATAATTCTTGTTGATGTTTGTAATATTCTTTATCACAAGTAGATATCTCTAAGTCCCAATCAATTGATAATCCAAGCATTTTCAATTGGGTCTTCATCGTTTTAATATTTTTTTCTGTCCACTCTTTAGGATTTAAATTATTAAGCCTGGCAGCATTTTCTGCAGGCAAACCAAATGCATCCCACCCCATTGGGTGTAAAACATTAAAACCTTTAAGAAATTTATGACGCGCAATGACATCTCCAATTGTATAGTTTCTTACGTGTCCCATATGAATTTTTCCTGATGGGTACGGAAACATTTCTAAGCAATAAAACTTCTCACCATTTTGATTATAAAGTTTTGAATTGGAAAAAACTTTTTGCCATTTTTTTTCAATCGCTTGAAAATTTGCTCTTTCCATTTAGACTTATTTTTTCTTGTTATTTTTGCTTTCTTTTTCTAAAAAAGCAGCTTTTCTTAAAATTGAAGAATGAACCTCATCACGAATTTTGGTCTTGTCTAACAAAATTACTTTACAATTTTGAATCGTTAAACATGTTTTTTTGTGAACTATAACTTTTAAACTTTCACTACGAACTTCGTTACCTAAGAATCTTAATGAAATTTTTATTGATTCTTTTCCACTAGAGTTTCCATCGGAATACCAGTCTGTAATTATTACGCCGCCAGAATAATCAACTGTAGTAAGCGGTAAAAAATCCAAAGTTTCTAATGAAGCTCTCCACATGGGATTAGATGTGCTGAATTCATAAGTGGTTTTTCTATTCCCTAAATTTTTTAGTGAAATACCTCTTCCTTCCGCAATGTTTCTTCTTGCCTTTTCATCAGGGTCTAATGGTTCTTTAGTTAAGTCGACAGGTTTATATATTTTCTTCGCTGTTGCTATCGGATTGCATGAACTTAAAAGCAATTGAAAAGAGAGTAAGATTATCAGGTATTTTATATGATTCTTTGCCTTCATTATTAATGGTTATATATTATTTATTTATTAATATATCAAAAGCGTGCTTTTGGCTAAAACACTAATTAAATCGTGGTGTTTTCAGGTGTTGCATTTTTACAACTATAATCATAAAAATCAGGTTTTAAGGCACAAATTTAAGGAAATAGGCATGAATTCTATTAAAAACATCATCAAAATATATCTAATATATTTTATTAATAAAATAAATAGGAGAAAAACATGAATAAACTAAAACTAATCGTAGCACTAGTAGCTGGATTATTTGCATTTACATCTGTTAACGCAGGTGAGATGTCAGTAACTGGTTCTATGCACGTTTCGTATCAGTCTGAAGTTGATGATGTTACAGGTAACCCATTAGGTATGAATACAGACCTAACGTTTTCTGGTTCAACAGACACTGACTTCGGTACAGCATCTTTCTCTTTAGCAACAGACGGAACTTTCTTAGGTGATTCAGGAGCTGATCATACATACAGCTTAGCGACAGACTTAGGAACTTTCACAGTAGCTAATAATGGTGATGCAGGTAATGCAGTAGATGATATTACACCTACAGCATTCGAAGAAGCTAACGGTTCAGGATCAGGAACATACTCAGTGGACTTCGGTTCAGGTATGGACGGATCAATGAGCATAGCTTACTCAAACGGAGATATTATGGGAACAGGTATTTCAGTGAAATACTCATACTATCCAAAACTTGATGGTAAAACAAACAACGAAAAAGCTGCTTCAGCTGCTAATGACTCAGCAACAGATTCAGCAGAGTCAATCAACGTTGGTATACCTTTAGCAGGTTTACCAGTAATTGGTGGTACACCACTTGGTGGTGCAAAAATTACACTTGGTTATGAAAATTCAGAATCAAGAGTAACAGATGCTCAGGCTAAAGAAGGTGGAACAGTTGCAGTTGTAATGCCAGTTGGTCCATTAAGCATTGGTTACCAGAAAAAAGCTTACCAATCAGTAGGTACATCTGCAGCAGAAGCACAAGATGCTTTCTTCAAAGATGATATCCTTGGTGTTGCATTCGCAATTAACGATGCAGCTGCTATTTCTTACAACGTAATCGAGTCTGCAAAACACTTGCACACGGCTACAGGTGAAGTTGAACAAGAAACTAAAGCTATAAACTTTGCTTACACAGTTGGTGGATTAACGTTAGCGTTCCAAGATGCAAAAACATCTAACGCTGGATACGTTGCATCTACTGATGATGACACAAGAACATTAAGTATTAAAACAGCGTTTTAATTACTTAAAACTTGATTTAAAAAAGCCGGCTAAATATAGCCGGCTTTTTTTTTATCTCAGAGAATAAAACGATAGAGTCACAATTAATCATTTTAAGTTTATTTAAATTCGAGAAAGTTATACCACCTAATGGGGCTAAATATTCATCTCTTTTTAAATTTAAAAGATTAAATCGTATTACTCCAAGAAATCCTTTTTTATATTTGTAAGAAGTCTCAAATAACCTAGAAAAAATTATTTCAGAGCAACCTTGTTTTTTCTTAATATTAAGTTCATTAATATTATGAGCTGAACCAATTATTTTAAAGTTTAAATTTTTAATTTTTGATAGATTTAAATTATTGTTGTGTGCAGAAATATACAAACCATCAGCTTTTAAATTTAAAGCTATTTCGGCATCGTTACTTATGAAGAAATTTATTCCTCTCTTTTTACAGTCATTTCTAAATTTTTTTAATTCACTTATTTTTTCATTGTTTTTATTATTTCTGTAAATTATATTAAATTTTCTTGTTTTTTTTATATTACTTATCTTAATATCTTTGGTATTTTCTATGATAAAGAAATATTTGTTTTTAATAATAAACATATGAGCATAATAGTAGAAAGATTTGAAAAGATAAAATCTAATATAAATAGAATGAGCAATAATAAGTTAATCAATATTATTGCCGTAAGTAAAACTTTCTCTCTAGATCATATTATGCCTCTTATAAAACACGGACATACTCATTTTGGAGAAAACAAAGTACAAGAAGCTTTAAGTAAATGGCATGTCATTAAAAATGATCAACCTCAAATTAAACTTCATATGGTAGGTAAACTACAAAGTAACAAAGCAAAAAAAGCAGCTGAAATATTTGACTACATACATTCACTCGACAATCAAAAACTTGCTGACATATTATCGAAAAGTGAAAAAGATCTTGGAAAATCTATTAATTATTTTATTCAAGTTAATATTGGAAATGAACATCAAAAATCTGGTGTTCCGTTTAGTGAAGTCGATGCTTTTTACGATTATTGTACTAAAGAAAAAAAAATGAATGTAATTGGCCTGATGGCCATACCACCAAACGATAATAATGTTGAAAAGTATTTTAAAAGTTTGTCAGCATTAAACGTTTCACTGGGTTTCAAAGATCTAAGCCTAGGCATGTCTTCTGATTATTTAATTGCTTTAAATTATAAAGCAACTTTTTTAAGAATAGGAACCTCTATATTTGGTGAAAGAACTTAATAAATTTTAACAAGTGTTTTTTTATTTATAATTTTGACAATATTCTTAAGATCTTTCTTTTTAACTGCAATACATCCTTCTGTGCTTTGGTAATCTTTTTTGGCAACATGTATAAATATTGCACTCCCTTTATTTTTTTTTACTGGATTCATATTGTAATCTAACACTAAAACAATATCGTAAGTATTGTCTTTTCTATGAAGTTTTTCTGCACTGTATCTAGTAGGTAACTTAATCAGTTGATTATATTTATTTGAATTTGGATCATCGCACCATCCGAAATCCTTTTGAATTTTTAATCTTTTAATATTTGATATAAGTCTTGGAATTCGATCTTTCCTATACATTATATACTTTATATTAAAAATCCCTTTTGGCGTTATTAGGTCTCCTTCCTTTTTTTTTAATTTAATTCCTCTTTTACCAACCGCACATTTTACTTTATAACTATCAATAAATAGTTTTTTATTTTTTATAAATATATGCATAAAATTAATGCCTTAAGTTTAGGACCAAAAAACTTTAGCACTTCATTAGAAGAACTTAAAGAATATTTAACATTTAATTTGAGCAGTATAAGTGATCTCGAAAAAAATCTAGATGATAAATATGATGTTTTATTAATCCATGAAGATTACTTAAAAAAGAATGTTGAGAAATTAGAATTAGTTAAAAAAAGTGAAAAAATTAAAATTTTAGTATCAAAAAATAAAAATCCCTCATTCAACTTTTTCCATTTAAAATTATTGCTTCCAATAAGCATAAAAGAATTAAACGAAAAAATTGGAAACTTAATAGTAAAAAAAAGCTTTATTCAAAATTCCTCTATTAAAATCAAAGGCTATATTTTAGATAAAAATGAAAAGAGACTTAAAAAAAACAAAAGCTTTATTTCTTTAACTGAAAAAGAGATACAGCTTTTTGAATTATTTTTAAAAAATAAAATTTCAATAAATAAAGAAAGAATTTTAAAAGAAGTTTGGAAGTATGCTGATGATGCCGATACTCATACTGTAGAAACACATATTTATAGACTAAGAAAAAAAATTAAAAATAAGTTTCATGATGAATATTTTATTTTTAATGATAAAGATGGATATCATTTATGAAACGTAGAAATAAAATTGCAATTGATCTATTTAGTACTAAGTATAGAAAACGTGTAATCAAACCAAAAAAAGGTAAAGGAAGTTTTAAAAGAAAAAAAAAATAGATTTTTAATGTTTTAGTCTTGCACCAATTATTTGAATTATTTTTGAGGACATCTCTGTTCCAATCTCTAAACTTTCCTTTATTGTTTTGTTATTAATGTAACCGTGCAAAAAACCTCCTGCAAATAAATCACCCGCACCTGTTAAATCCTTAATTTTGAGGTTACTTTTAGCATAACATTCTTCAATTTTATTTTTATTTATTGCCACTGCACCCTTTTCA
>MDSV01220191.1_pt1 | contig 15186 bp, 14 predicted proteins | sample 810851 | NCBI WGS metagenome assembly MDSV01 (sample SAMN05326640, study PRJNA326480) | marine metagenome | isolation source: seawater | place: Atlantic Ocean: North East | collected 2012
ATGGTTATTACGAAATTCGTTTATCGTCGTAGTTGGCAAGCCAACAGTATTAATATAAAAAGAAATACAAGAGATTCAATAAAAATCATGAAATTAACCAAAGAACAATCTCAAGAGATTAAAGATCAACAGTCTCAAGAAAACAAAACAAAGAGGGTTACAGCACCTGAGCTTGAAAAAATTCTATATGAGGCTATGCCAGCTTTAGACCATGGTTTTGTAAGAGTAGTTGATTACATGGGTGATGATACCTCAATAGTACAATCAGCCAGAGTATCCTATGGCAAGGGAACTAAAAAAGTTTCAACAGACAGTGGATTAATAAAATATTTAATGAGACATTGGCACAGCACCCCTTTTGAGATGTGTGAAATTAAGTATCATGTAAAACTTCCAATTTTTATTGCCCGACAATGGATCAGACATAGAACTGCAAATGTAAATGAATATTCGGCGAGATATTCTATTTTAGATAAAGAATTTTATTTACCAACAAAAGAAAATTTAGCAGCACAATCAGTTAGCAATAGACAAGGTAGAGGAGATGTAATCCAAGGGGAACAAGCAAAAGAAGTATTAGAGTTATTAAAAAATGATGCTGAAAGAACATATGATAATTATGAAATGATGCTAAATCAAAGATTTGACGGATCAACAATTGATGAAAACAAAAAAGGTTTGGCCAGAGAGCTTGCCAGAATGAATTTGACTTTAAATACTTATACTCAATGGTACTGGAAAACTGATTTATTAAATTTGATGAATTTTTTAAGACTTAGAGCAGATAGTCATGCTCAATATGAAATAAGAGTTTATGCAGATATAATGTTAGATACTGTAAAAAAATGGGTTCCAATAACATACGACGCTTTTATGGATTATAGAGTTGGAGGAACAGAAGTTTCTGCTAAAGGAAAATTTATAATTCAAAAATTGATTAAAGGCGAAAATGTTAATATAGATAATTCTGGTCTATCCAAAAGAGAATGGAATGAGCTGATGGAAGCTTTCGATTTAAAAGATAAATTAGTATAAATAATTTTATATTATGCAGAAATATGTTTTGATTACTGGTTCACTAGGTTTAGTTGGTTCTGAATCTGTAGATTTTTTTCTTAAAAAAAATTTTAAAGTTATTGGAATTGATAATGATAAAAGAAGATTTTTCTTTGGAAAAGAAGGATCAGTTAACTCTAAAAAAAAATTAATTATATCCAATTCTAATTATAAACATTATAATATTGATATCTTAAATTTTAAAAAAATTGAATCAATTTTCAAAAGATTTAGTTCTAAGATAAAATTAATAATACATGCTGCTGCTCAACCATCTCATGATTGGGCTTATAACAATCCTATATTAGATTTTGATATAAATGCTAGAGCAACACTGCATTTGCTTCAATGTTTCAAAAAATATTCTTCAAAATCGACATTTATATTTACTTCTACAAATAAAGTTTATGGAGATTTAATTAATAATTTTAAATTGGATGAAATGAAAACAAGATTTGAAATAAATAAAAAAAATCTTTTTTTTAAAAAAGGTGTAAGTGAAAAATTTTCAATAGACAAATCAGTTCATTCCTTTTTTGGAAGTTCAAAAACGAGTGCTGATTTATATGTTCAGGAATTTGGTAAGAATTTTAACCTTAATACTGGTATATTTAGATGTGGATGTATTACAGGAGAAAATCACGCTGGCACTGAAGCGCATGGTTTTTTAAATTATTTAACAAAAAAAGTTATGACAAAAAAAAGTTACAAAATAATTGGGTATAAAGGAAAGCAAGTAAGAGACAATATACATAGTTATGATTTAGTTAATGCTTTTTGGATGTTTTTTTTGAAACCAAAAAAAGGAGAAGTTTACAATTTAGGTGGAGGCAGAAAAAATAGTTGTTCGATAGTAGAAGCTATAAGTTTTTTAGAAAGAAAATTTAAAATTAAAGTTAAAAAGAAATATCTCAATAAAGAAAGAACAGGAGATCATATTTGGTGGATAACCGATAATTCTAAATTTCAAAAACACTATCCGAAATGGAAAATAAAATTTTCATTGGATAAAATTTTAATTAAATTATGCAGTAGGTATATATAAGTTAATGATTATTTTTTATTAATATGTCAATCAAAGAAACCATTAGAAAATACTTAATAAATAGTAGAGACGCAAAACCATATGAAAATAATAAAAAATTAAAAAAATCAATTTTTTCTAATGATGAATTATTTTATAATTTAAAATCTTTTGGAACTAAAAATCCAAAAAAAATTTTTTATGTAATTCAAAGATCCCCAGGCGGAGGAATGTTTTCAAATTTAAACTATGTTGTTCATCATTTATTTATTGCAAAAAAATTTGGATTCATTCCTATTGTTGATATGTCAAATTATTATACTCTGTACAATGAAAAAAAATCTGTCAAAGGAGTAGATAATTCTTGGGAATATTATTTTGAACCGGTTTCAAAATATTCACTTAATGATGTTTATAAAAGTAAGAATGTAATAATTACTGATGGCAGAACTAGAGGTAATATTTTTTTTGATGGTTTTGAAAATTTAAACTTAGAACACAGAAAAATTTATAATAAATACATTAAAATTAAAAAAAGCTTCATAAATGAAAAGAATAAATTTTATAAAAAAAATTTTATGAACTCGAAAGTTCTTGGTGTTCATTTAAGAGGAACAGATTACAAAAATAGAGAAAGACATCCTTATCCAGCAACGATTAATCAAATTATGGAGATAATTGATAATTTAAACTCTAAATACAAATATGATAAAATTTTTTTAGTTACAGAGGAAAAAAATTATTTAGATTGTCTCAAAAGAAGATATGAAAACTTAATTCATTTTTCAAAAATATATACTAATAAAAAACAAATTTTCTTTGAAAAAAATACCAGTAATATTAGATATAAAATAGGTAAAGAAAATATTATTGATATGCTTTTGTTGGGTTCAACAGATCACGTTGTTGGTGTACAAAGTAACCTCATTACAACATCTAAATATTTATCAAAAAGAAATATAACTTATTTTAAAATAGAAAATGGTTTTAATTCACCTAATATTTTTATAGCAAGTTTTAAGTGGTATATAAAACGTTTTCTTCCAAAAGTATTTGGTGGACTCAATTATAAAATAAAAATAATTAAATAAAAATGAAAAAGTTTATTATAGATTTTTCAAAAATTATTTTATCCACTTTCATTCTTTTTATATTGTTAAATTTTATAATTACTTTGACTTGGCCAATATATACAAAAAATAAATTTAAAAATTACAAACCCTACTCTTCAGAAATAATCGAGCAACTTAAAATGAGTGAAGAGGATGCTCTTGAATTATATATGGAAACTTGGATTGATCGAACTTTTTCATACTCACAATTTTTGGAACACGTCGAAAGCCCCACTAAAGGAAAATTTGTAAACATATCAAAAGAATTTGGAAGAAAAGTTAATAATCCCGAAACGTGTAATAAAAGATTTTTTTTATATGGTGGTAGCACTACTTGGGGCTATAATGTTGCAGACAATCAAACAATACCAGCTTATTTATTAAAAGAGTTAAAAGACAATAACTTTAAAGACCATTGTGTTTATAATTTTGGAGGAGGTAGTTATTTTTCTACTCAAGAGAATATAAGATTCCAAAAACACTTGTTAACTGAAAAAATTAAAAAAAATGATTTTATCATTTTTTTAGATGGCCATAATGAAAAAGGCAATAGGAAAACGAGAGCAACAGATTTACTTGCTGAAATGTTTAAACCATCAAATGTAAAATTTTGGGATATGCATAAATTTACTCTACCAATATTTATTAAATCTTTACCAGTCATACAGCTATCTAATCGTCTATTAAAAAAATTTAATATTGATCTTGATAAAAATGTAAGCCAGGCTGGAAATATAAAACTTCTTCCAGAAGATTTATTATTTGTTTACCAAAAAAATATAAATATTAGAAAATCGATTTGTAAGATAGAAAATTTAAATTGTTATTCTTTTTTACAACCTTTTGCTACAGTCCATGGTATTTATTTTACTTCTAGGAATGGAGTAAAATTAAAAGATGGTGATCCAGTGGGAGGCGCACCTGAGATCGGAGAATTAGGTGCTTTTGATGATGAACTTTTACGAAAATATCAAACTTTAAAAAGGGCTAAAGGAGCAATTGATATTTCATCTTCTTTAGATTCGTTAGAAGAACTTTCTTGGTGTGATATTGCACATTACTGTCCAAATGGTAATGAAATAATTGCAAAAAGAATTTATTTAGAAATAAAAGATAACTTAAATTAAAAATTAAAATATAGCATATATAAAAGGGGAAAGAGAAGACCCTGAACTAACAACAACTAGTCCACCAATAGCAAGAAGTAGTAAAATTATTGGCCATAACCAAAATTTTTTTCTTTCTTTTAAAAAGCTCCAAAATTCTTTAATAAAGTTCATACTTTTAAGTAACGTTTTTTATTCAATTAACATGATTTAATTAAAATTAATATTAAAATTTATTTAATTTTTTTCCTGTAAAAATAAACAAACCACCCTCTGCTCCAAAATGATTAAAAATCATAATTAATTGTGAAAAAATTCTTTCTGAATTAGTGGCTTGAGATTGTTTTAAAAAAGGTTCTTCATCAACAATTTCATAGGGATTACATTTTGGAATTGAACTGATAAACTCAATATTATTTTTATTAAACCATTCTAATACTTCATCAAAAGTATGGAGACTTTCAATTGGATGTAAATATTGGTCTTTAATCCAAGCATTAATCTTTCCAATAGAATTTTTAGGAATTTTTCTCAAAACTGGATCAAGTAGAAATAAAATTTTTTTTCCGAGCAGTTTATAAAGATACTTTCTAATTATCGTTCTTATTCTTCCATACCTGTTATACAAACCAACAAAAATATGACCATCTTTTTTTAATGGGAGACATGCTTTATAAAATGCTTTTTTAGCATTTCCAGTATGATGGAGCACTCCATTTGTTATTACATAATCAAATACTTCTTCAGAAAAAATTTCATCGAATATATCTCCTCTAACAAATTTTACATTATTCAAATTATTTTTTTTTGCAAATTCAGATCCGAGTTTAAGCGATTCAAAAGAGCTATCAAAAGATACTATTTCATTGTTTGAACCAATGGCTAAATAATTTGAAAACTGACAAGTGCCCGCTCCTATTTCTAAAATTTTTTTATTATTACCAATAAATTTTTTTAAATTTTTCATAAAAAAATTTTTATTTCCTATTTCCAAAAGTGATGCTTTATCATCAGTATTTTTGTAATTTGGAAAGGGAGTATCTTCGTAAAATTTTTTAATAATTTTTGTTACTGAATCATCAATATTAAAGTCATAAATTCCGTCTTTAAAAGAGTATTTTTGACTTTTAAATAAGTTTTCCATGGGATTTTTACAAATCTTTTTAAATTTGATAACTATTTTATATATATACCAATAGAATTTAATTCAAATATATAAATTATTACTTATATGTTAATTTAAAAATTGGTTATTAAATAATAAGATAGATATGACAGATAATTATAAAGAAATTTTTTTTGTAAAGTTCCCTATCATTTTTCCTTTGATTTATATTACTATTTTATATTTTTTCCCCGAATATGAGTCTGCTTTAGTTTTTCTAACTATTTTACTCTTGGCAGAAACTCATTTTGGAGCAACATGGCCTTTTATGATTAATAAAACTAATACCGAATATATAAAAGGTAAAAAAATGGAATTTATTTATATACCGGTTTTAATAGCTATAATTTCTTTAATAAGTTTTTTTTTGATAAAAAATATTTTTTTATTAATCTTTTTCGCTGCAAATGTTTTCCATGTTACAAGACAAAGCTTTGGTATTTGTAAACTGTATTGTAAAAATTCTGAAGAAACAAAATTTCAAGAAAATTTTATTTATATAGTAAATTTACTTTTCTTTTGTATTGCTTTTTTAAGATTTTATTCACAAACTATTACAAGTGAAAATTTATTTTTTTTAAATATAGTAATTTTTTTTTCATTAATTATTTTATTTATTTTTTATATATATAAATTTAAATTTAGTGATAACTTTTTAACTTTTTGCACAGGATGTTTAATTTTTTATCCTGCGTGCTTCGTTGATAGCCCAGTTCATGTGATAATTATGGGAGTGACTATGCATTATACACAATACTTATATCTCACAAATAAAGTTTACTTAGCAAGGAAAAATGAAGAGAATATTTTTACCTTTAAAAATTTTTTTTCAAGCAAATATATTCTGACAATCTTAATCTACGCATTTGTAATGTCAGTTTTATCTATTTTTGGAAAATTTGATAATAGTATATTAAAGCACTTATTAATAATTCCAATAACTGGTCAAATGTTACATTTTTATTTGGACTCGCAATTATGGAAATTTAGTGAGAAACATAATAGAGAAAATACTTTAAAACACATAACCTAAAATTGTTTAGTATTACTAGAAATTAAAACCATATATATATATAAAATTTTAAATGAAAAATGAAAATATAAAACTACCATCTAATAGAAGTTTTGGAATAGTTTTTTTTATATTTTTCCTGATCATAGCTCTTTGGCCATTAAAATCAGATTCTGATATTAGAATCATACCCCTATTTATTTCTTTGGTATTTTTGATCTTAGGTCTTCTAAAATCAAATTTGTTGAAACCATTAAATTTTATATGGATGAAATTTGGCTTAATGTTAGGAAAATTTGTAAGCCCAATTATTATGGCAATCATTTATTATTTTACAGTAGTTCCAACAGGATTAGCTTTTAAAATCTTAAATAAAGATTTATTAAATAAAAAAAATAAAAATCCTCTTAAATCATATTGGATAATTAAAAAAAAATCTCAAAGCACCATGAAAAACCAATTTTAAAAATAGTAAAATGAAATCAATTTTAGGAATCTCTTCATATTATCATGATAGTGCAGCAACTTTAATAATAGATGGAAAAATAATTGCAGCCGCCCAAGAGGAAAGATTTACAAGAATAAAACATGACTCTGGATATCCTTATAATGCAGTAAATTTTGTTTTAGATTATGCAAAAATTAAATTATCTGACATAGATAATATTATTTTTTATGAAAAGCCTTTTTTAAAATTTGAAAGGCTTTTAGAAACTTATGTAGCTTTTGCTCCTAAAGGTTTTTCTCAATTTTCAAAAGCTATGCCAGCTTGGTTGAAAGAAAAATTATTTCAAAAAAAAGTACTTTTCGAGCAGTTAAAAAAACATGATAAAAAATTTAATGATGAGTCTAAAATTTTCTTTTCTGAACATCATTTAAGCCATGCAGCTAGTGCTTTTTTTCCATCTCCTTTTGAGGAAGCGATTATATTGACCGCCGATGGGGTTGGTGAATGGGCAACAACGACTGTTGCGATAGGTAACAAAAATAAGCTAGAGATTAAAAAAGAAATTCATTTTCCTCACTCTTTGGGATTACTTTATTCAGCATTTACTTATTATACAGGATTTAAAGTAAATAGTGGAGAATATAAACTCATGGGTCTGGCACCTTATGGAAATCCTATTTATGAGGACAAGATACTTTCAAATTTAATAGATGTAAAAAATGATGGAAGTTTTTGGCTTAATCAGGACTACTTTAATTATTCAACAGGATTAACAATGACTAATGATAAATTTGCAAATTTGTTTGGTCAAAAAGTAAGAGACACTAAAAGAGAAAAGTTAACTCAATTTCACATGGACATTGCTGCTTCTATTCAAAAAGTAACAGAAGATATAATGATAAGAATTGTGAAATCTTTAAAAGAAGAATTTAACATACCAAATTTATGCTTAGCAGGTGGCGTTGCTCTTAATTGCGTTGCAAATGGCAAAATTCTTAAAGAAAAAATATTCGATAATATTTGGATACAACCTGCTGCTGGTGATGCTGGTGGTTCATTAGGGGCAGCTTTAGCTCTTTGGCACATAGATTTAAATAATCCAAGAACAATAAATCCAAAAGATGATATGCAAGGATCATATTTAGGGCCAGAATATAAACAAAATGAAATCGAAAAAGAATTAGATAAGTTAGGAGCCGTATATCAAGTGAAAGATGAAAAAGACTTGATTGAATGCACTGCAAATGATTTATCAAAAGGAGAGGCAATAGGTTGGTTTCAAGGCAGAATGGAGTTTGGACCAAGGGCTTTGGGAGCAAGATCTATTTTAGGAGACCCAAGGTCAGAAGTGATGCAAAAAAACTTAAATCTTAAAGTTAAATATAGAGAAAGTTTTAGACCATTTGCTCCTTCTGTTTTAAGGGAAGATTTATCCGAGTGGTTTGAAATAAATACTGATAGTCAGTATATGTTAATTGTCGCTGATATTAATCAAAAAAAAATTATCAAAATGACTGAAGAGCAAAAAAACTTATTTGGTATTGATAAACTCAATATAAAAAGATCTGAAATTCCAGCAGTTACCCATGTTGATTATTCTGCAAGGGTACAAACTGTTCATAAAGAAACAAATTCTAAATATTATAATTTGATAAAGAAATTTAAAGAAAAAACAAATTGTCCAGTCATTGTAAATACATCTTTTAATGTAAGGGGAGAACCAATAGTCAATTCACCCTCAGATGCATTTAGTTGTTTTATGGGCACAGAGTTAGATAAATTAGTTATTGGAAATTGTTATTTAAGTAAAGATAATCAAAATCAAAACTTAAATACTAATTACAAAGAAAAATTTGAATTAGATTAACTTTAAAGATTTATAAAAAGTTTTTTTAAACTATTAATCATTAAGATAAATAAATAGACTTAATTTTTTTTGCAAAATTTAAATATATTTTAGATATTTCGTGTTCTGGGTTATTTTCTACAATTGGCCTTCCATCATCACCACATTTTCCAACTTCAGGGCTAATTGGAATTTCACCAAGGAATTTTTTATTAAATTCTTCAGCAGTTCTTTTAACGCCACCCTCACCAAATATTCTATATTTTTTGCCATCATCTCCTGTGAAATAACTCATATTATCAACTAATCCTAAAATGTTAACTCCAAGCTTATCAAACATTTTAATTCCCCTTATAACATCAAGTAATGCAACTTCCTGAGGCGTTGATACAATAATCGCTCCGTCCATTTTAATTTCTTGTGAAAAAGTTAATTGTGTATCTCCTGTTCCTGGTGGCATATCGACGATTATAAAGTCTAAATCTTTCCAGGCCACTTTTTGGGTAAAAGTTTTTATTGCACTTGTAACCATAGGACCTCGCCAAATCATAGGTGTTTGTTGATCAGCAAGAAAACCAATTGACATACATTGAATGTTGTATTTAAGAATAGGAATTAAAGTTTTACCATCACTTTTAGGTTTTTCTTTTATATCAAACATTTTTGGAATTGAGGGTCCATATATATCAGCATCTAGCAAACCAACTTTACATCCAGTTTGTTTTAAAGCTATTGCAAGATTTGTTGCAAATGTTGATTTACCAACACCACCCTTTGCACTTGAGATAGCTATAGTAAATTTTGTTCCTAATATTGGGTTTTTTGTAAATGCCTTAGGTTCTAATTTTCTTTTCATTGCGTCATTTAATTCGGGCTTTTTACCTGTCATATTTCTATCTTTACTTGTTTTTCCTCATAAAGACATTATATAGTTTGTCATATGTCAGACAATTTTCAAGGTCGAGGAGGAAGTCCATGGGGCAATCCACCAGGTGGAGGCGGAAACGGCTCAGGAAGAGGACCAACACCACCGGACATTGAAGCAATAATTAGAGAAATTCAAAATAAAATTAATAAGTTTTTACCAGGTGGAAGTAAATCAGGCGGTAAGTCAATTGGTTTAGTAATAATTATTTTATCGTTAGTTTGGGTGGCAAGTGGCCTATATAGAGTACTTCCAGATGAGCAAGGAGTGGTGCTTAGATTTGGTAAGTTTGTTAAAACTACCCAACCAGGATTAAATTATCATATTCCCATGCCAATCGAAAGTGTTCAAACCCCTAAAGTTACGAAAGTAAATAGAATGGATATTGGATTTAGATCTGAAAGAGACAGTGGTTTTTCTTCAGGAGGAGGAGTTGCGGATATTCCCCAAGAAAGTTTAATGTTAACAGGAGACGAAAATATAGTTAATATTGATTTTTCAGTATTTTGGGTAATTAAAGATGCAGGAAAATTTTTATTTGAAATCCAAGATCCTGAAGGAACAGTTAAAGCTGCAGCAGAAACAGCAATGAGAGAAGTGATTGCTAAAAGTGATATTCAGCCGATATTAACTGAAGGTAGAGCTAAAATTGAATTAGAAACTCAAGAAATTATTCAATCAATTTTAGATGAATACCAAAGTGGAATTCAAATTACGCAAGTACAAACTCAAAAAGCTGATCCGCCAGACCAAGTGATTGACGCATTTAGGGATGTACAGGCTGCAAGAGCTGATATGGAAAGATCTAAAAATGAAGCTGAAGCTTATGCAAATGATGTTATCCCAAGAGCAAGAGGAGAAGCTCAAAAAATTTTACAAGCTGCAGAAGCATATAAGAAAGAAGTTGTGGCGAAGGCCGAAGGTGAAGCTAGTAGGTTTGTGTCTATTTTTACTGAGTATGATAAGGCTAAAGAGGTCACTCAAGAAAGAATGTATTTAGAAACTATGGAAAAAGTTTTAGCTGATATAGAAAAAGTAATTATTGAAAAAAATGCAGGATCAGGAGTAGTCCCTTATCTTCCATTACCAGAACTAAACAAGAAGAAAGTAACAAATTAAATGAAAGCACAAAAAATATTATTACCAATATTAGCAGTACTTGGAGTTATAGTTTTCTTTTCAGTCTTTATAGTTAAAGAAGTTAATCAAGCTATTGTTCTTCAGTTTGGTGATCCTAAAAGAATTATTGTAGATCCGGGTTTAAATTTTAAGATTCCATTTATTCAAAATGTTGTATATTTGGATAAAAGAATATTAAATTTAGACACTCCACCTGAAGAGGTAATTGCCTCAGATCAAAAAAGATTAATTGTAGATGCATTTGCAAGATTTAAAATTGTAGATCCATTAAAATTCTATATTTCAGTTGGCAATGAAAGAGTTGCTAGATCAAGATTATCAACAATTATCAATTCAAGAATTAGGAATGTATTAGGTCAACAAGAATTACAAACTTTGCTTTCTAAAGATAGAACAAAGCAAATGTCTTTAATTCAAGAGGGGGTTAATACTGAGGCTGAAAATTTTGGAATAAAAATAGTAGATGTGAGAATTAAAAGGGCAGATCTTCCTCAAGCAAATAGTGAAGCTATTTATAGAAGAATGCAAACAGAAAGAGAGCGTGAAGCTAAAGAATTTAGAGCAAGAGGAGCTGAGATGGCAGTAACAATTACTTCTACTGCAGATAAAGAAGTTACAGTAATACTTGCAGATGCTCAGAAAAAATCTGAGATTATGAAGGGTGAAGGTGATGGACAAAGAAATAAAATATTTGCCGACGCTTTTGGAAGAGATCCAGAGTTTTTTGCATTCTATAGAGCTATGCAAGCGTACGAGACAGCTTTAATAGGTGGTGATACTTCCTTGATTTTGTCACCTGATAGTGAATTTTTTAAATTTTTTGGAAATATAAAACCTAAGTCTGAATAACTTTATATGAAAGAGTTGATCATAGCTTTTGGTCTATTCTTATTTATTGAGGGTATTTTATATGCCTTATTTCCATCAAAAATGAAAAATATGTTGTTAAAATTGAAAGATATAAACAATAGTCAACTTAGAACTGGTGGTCTAATATTTTCAATTATTGGATTTATTATTATTTGGTATTTAAAAAGATAATGTTTTTAAAATTAAAAAAAAAACTTTCAATATTTATAATTTTTTTATTTCCTTTTTACAGTATTTCAGGAAATGCTAATACTGTTCCTGTATCGTTTGCAGATTTAGCTGAAAAATTGATGCCGTCAGTAGTTAATATATCAACTACTCAAACAGTAGTTACGAGGAGTAACCCTTTTCCTGGTTTAGAGTTTCCTCCGGGATCTCCATTTGCTGATATGTTTAAAGAATTTGGAACTCCCCAAACTAGGAAAGCGAGCGCTTTAGGATCAGGATTTATAATAGATTCTAAGGGAATCGTAATTACAAATAATCATGTAATACAAGGAGCCGAAGATATTCTAGTTCGAGTAGACGGAGATAAAGAATATAAAGCAAAGGTTATTGGTGCAGATCCATTATCTGATATTGCAGTACTTCAAATAGACTCTAAAGAAAAATTCAAACCAGTCAAATTTGGGGACTCAGATAAAGCAAGAATTGGTGACTGGGTTATTGCGATAGGTAATCCTTTTGGTCTAGGAGGGACCGTTACATCAGGAATTATTTCTGCTAGGAATAGATCAATAGGTTTATCTAGATACGAAGATTATATTCAAACAGACGCATCAATAAATACTGGAAATTCTGGAGGACCATTATTTGATATGAAAGGTGATGTGATTGGAATAAATACTGCAATTTTAGGCAAAGGAGGATCAATTGGAATTGGATTTTCAATTCCTTCAAATAGTGCAAAAAAAGTTATAGACCAATTAATTAATTTTGGTGAAACAAAAAGAGGATGGCTTGGAGTAAGAATTCAAGTAGTGACAAAAGAAATTGCAGACATAGAAAAATTAGATGAACCCAGAGGAGCTTTAGTTGCAAGTGTTGCTGAAAATAGCCCATCGGATAAAGCTGGTATTAAAGCAGGAGATATAATTCTTGAGTTTGACGGAACTAAAATAAAAGAAATGAAAGAATTACCACAAATAGTTGCTCAAACCGAGGTTGGTAAAAAAGTTGATTTAAAAGTTTGGAGAAATAAAAAAGAAATTACAAAAAAAATAAAATTAGGAAGATTAGAAACGTCAGAAGATTTTAAAGAAAAGAAAGAAGAAAAAAAAGAAAAAATAGAAATTACTGAAATAAAATCTTTAAAAGTTTCTGTAAGGGTTTTAACAAGTCAAGATATTGCTTTAAGGAAACTTCCCAATCAAACAACTGGATTAGTTCTAACTAATATCTCTCAAGATAGCCCAATAAACTATCTTAAGGTAAATGATATAATTGTTGAAGCTCAAAAGAAAAAAATTAAATCTGCAAAAGATTTAGAACTAATAATAAATCAAGCAATTAAGTCTAATCAAAATACAATCTTAATAGCAATAATTAATCAACAAAACCAAAGAAGATATATTGGTGTTAAGTTAGATTAAAAATGAACAATCAGTCCAAGATTGTTCTAATCTCTGGTCCTACTGCATCAGGCAAATCAAGTTTTGCAATAAAACTAGCTAAAAAGATTAATGGTGAAATTATTAATGCTGATAGTATGCAAGTATATAAAGAATTAAAGATTTTAACTGCTAGACCAAATAAAAAAGATCAAAAAAAGATTAAACATCATTTATACGGAATAATTAATGCAGATAAAAGTTTTTCAACAGGTCAGTGGTTAAAACTTACAAATAAAAAGATTAAAGAAATATTAAAGCGAAAAAAAGTTCCTATAATAGTTGGTGGCACTGGACTTTATTTTCAATCCTTAATAAATGGATTAGTTAGCATTCCAAGGATTCCAGTCAAGATAAGAAAAAAGGTGAGATTAATTCAAAAAAAAGAAGGACAAAATAAATTTTATAAGCGACTTTTAAGATTAGATAAAAAGATTAAAAGCAAATTCAATAAAAATGATAGTCAAAGATCAATAAGAGCTTTTGAGATTAAGTTGCACACTAAAATTTCAATGTATGATTGGTTGTTAAAAACTAAATCTAAATTTAATGAAAATCAGTTTATAAAATTCTATGTCGATTTAGGGAGAGAAAATTTATTAAATAAAATTGACCTAAGAATATCCAAGATGTTAAAGGAAGGAGCAATTCAAGAAGTAAAGAAATTTATTAAGAAAAAAATAAAAAATGATAAAAGTGCAAATAAGGTTATAGGAGTTAATGAGATTAAAAAATATCTTGAAAATGAAGTAACCCTAGATCAAGCAAGAGAATTAATAGCCATCAGAACAAGACAATATGCCAAAAGACAAGCTACATGGGCAAGAAGTAGGATGTTTAATTGGAAAAAAATTGACCCAAGTCATACTTTAAACTGGATAAAAAAAATAAATAAATCGTCTCTTAAACTTGACCAATTAATATAAAGTCGAATAGATTGTTCAAATGGGTAATTTATATTCAGGGGCAGAAATAGTTTTTAAATGTTTGGAAGATCAAAAAGTAGAATATATTTTTGGTTATCCAGGGGGAGCTGTGCTTCCGATATACGATGAATTAAAAAATCATTCCTCTATTAAGCATATTTTAGTAAGACATGAGCAAGGAGCAGGACATGCTGCCGAAGGTTATGCAAGATCAAGTGGAAAGCCCGGTGTAGTTTTAGTTACCTCAGGTCCAGGTGCAACTAATGTAGTCACAGCCTTGACAGATGCATATATGGACTCAGTGCCTTTGGTTTGTATTTCAGGTCAAGTTCCAACTCATCTTATTGGAACTGATGCTTTTCAAGAGTGTGACACGACAGGTATTACAAGACCATGTACAAAACATAATTGGTTAGTAAAAGATGTGAAAGATTTGCCGAGAATTATGCATGAAGCTTTTAAAGTAGCTACTACTGGTAGACCCGGACCTGTTTTAGTTGACATTCCAAAAGATGTTCAGTTTTCTAAAACAAAATATTCAAAAAATAAAAAAGAAAAAAAATTAAATGGGAAAGTAATTAATAAGTTCAGTCAAAATGATATTGATAATTTAATTGATTTAATGAATAAAGCCTCGAAACCCATTTTTTATACTGGAGGAGGTGTAATTAATTCTGGTCCAAAAGCTAGTGAACTATTAAGAGAGTTAGTTGCTACAACAGGGTTTCCAATAACATCAACTCTTCAAGGTCTTGGAGCTTATCCAGGTGATGATAATCAATTTTTAGGTATGTTGGGAATGCATGGAACTTATGAAGCAAACAATGCTATGCATGATTGTGATTTACTAATTAATATAGGTGCAAGATTTGATGATAGAATAACAGGGAAGATAGATGAATTTTCGCCTAAATCTAAAAAAGTTCATATAGATATTGATCCATCA
>MDSV01231010.1_pt1 | contig 15186 bp, 14 predicted proteins | sample 810851 | NCBI WGS metagenome assembly MDSV01 (sample SAMN05326640, study PRJNA326480) | marine metagenome | isolation source: seawater | place: Atlantic Ocean: North East | collected 2012
AAAGAATTCAAAATTTGAAAAAAAACTAATTTCTGATTTTAAAATTTACGAAAAAAAAATTACAAGCTCAAAAATTAAAATTAAATCAAATATAGTTAAAAAAATAACAAATCTGACAATAGGTAAAATTAAATCTATCAGAAAAAGAAACTATAATTATTTAAAAAATAATATTAGAAAAAGTTTTTTAAATATAAAATTTAATGTAAATGAAACACCCTTGTTTTTTTTTCTTTTATTTAAAGATTCTAAAGAAAGAAATCTTGCAAAAAATAAATTAATCAAAAAAAATATCTATTGTCCAATTTTTTGGGAAACTAAAAATAAAAATTTATACAAATTCGAAAATTCTAATTTTTTTACAAAAAATTTATTAGCAGTTCCTATAGATCACAGATATAATCTTACTGATATGAAAATATTGGCAGAAATATTGAATAAAATATGATTTTAAGTGCAACAAAAAATAGAGAGCAATGGATTGATATTATTTCAAAATTTCCAAAAAAGCTTCAAGATATTTATTTTCATCCAGATTATGTATCATTAAACTGTAATAAATATAATTCTGAAGGTTTTTTGTTTTATAATATTGATGAAGATAAAATATGGATAAACCCTTTTATTAAAATAAAAATCCCATCATTTTTTGAAGTAAATGATAAGAGTTTTTATGATTTGGAAACTGCTTATGGCTATGGTGGTCCGATCTCAAATGTCCTTGACCCGAGTTTCATATCTCTAAGCAATAAAATATTCATGGAATGGACAAATAATAATAATATTGTTTCTGAGTTTGTTAGATTTCATCCCTTATTTGACACTAAAATATATACTGATTCAAATATTGAGATTTTAGATGATAGGGTTACTTGTAGTTTGGAGTTAAACAAAGTAAATCAAGAATACTCACCATTTAAATCAAAAATAAAAAATATGTTAAAGAGAGCAAAAAAAGAAACAAAATTTTATATTAGCAAAGAGAGAAAACATTTTAGTCAATTTAAGAAACTTTATTTAAATTTAATGCTTGATAAGAATGCTGAAAAAGAAACTTTTTTTTCAAAATCGTATTTTGCTAAGTTATTTGAACTTATTTTGAAAAATGGATTTATGTCTATAATTGAAGATTTGCAAGGAAATATAATTGCTATAGGCGTTTTTTTAAACGGTAAAGAGTCGTGTCATTATCATTTATCAGCTTCAAAAAATTACAGATTACCAGGAATTAATAATTTGCTGATTTATAATGCAGCTATTTATGCTAAAAAAAAAAACTTGAATATACTTCACCTGGGTGGAGGAAATTTAAATAATCCAAAAGACAATTTATTTAAATTTAAAAACTCTATGTCTACTCAAAATCATATATACAATATTGGTAAAAGAATTAATAATCCTGCTCTTTATAAAAAATTTAAAAATGCATGGAAAAAGAAATATCCTATTCTATATGAGAAATATTCTAAAAGACTTTTGTGTTATCATATCAATACAGAAATAGTAGATACTTGTATATAGATGAAAAAAATAATTACAGTTACAGCATCAAGATCAGAATTTGGAATCCTCCAAAATATAATTTTTCAATTATCAAACTCAAAGAAAATTAAAAATAAATTAATAGTTACTGGATCACATTTAAGTGACAAATTTGGTAAAACCATGGGAGAAATTGAAGAACTCAAAATTAAAAACATATTAAAAATGAAAATTAATATGGGAAAAACTTCAAGTAAAAATAGCTCAATTATTGGATCCAATCTTATTAGAATGTTTGGAAATTTTTTAAATAAAATAAAGATAGATGCTGTAATTTTATTTGGAGACAGATTTGAGATCTTAGCAATAGCTTATGCATGTTTTTTATTTAAAATTCCAATTCTGCATATCGGTGGTGGCGAAACTACACAGGGATCTTCTGATGAGTCTATTAGACATGCTGTTTCTAAACTTTCAAGTTTTCACTTTGTTACTCACAAAATTCATAAAAAGAGATTAATTCAAATGGGAGAAAAAAAATCTAGAGTTTTTATAATTGGTAGCCCTGGAATTGAGAATATTAGAAAAATGAAATTTTTTTCAAAAAAATATATTGAAAAAAAATTTAATTTTAAATTCAAAAAAAAAAATATTGTTGTAAATTTTTATCCAATCACAAATGAAAAAAATATGGATAATAAATATATAAAAGAACTTTTAAATGCATTAGACAAATTTTCAGATATAAGGATTATATTTACTTTGCCTGCATTTGATATTGGATCTGATACGATAATAAACGAAATGAAAAAATTTACAAAAAAAAATAAAAATAGTATTTTTTTTGTATCTTTAGGTTCAAAAAACTATCTTTCAATTTTAAAACATGTTGATTTATTAATTGGTAATTCATCTAGTGGATTGATTGAAGCCCCTATAGTTGGAACTAAGGTCATAAATATTGGTCAAAGGCAAGATGGCAGAATAAGACCTAAAGGTATTATTAACATTAAATGTAAAGAAAATCTTATAATTAAAACTATTAAAAGAACCTTAATGAAAAAAGTTAAATATAATTACATATATCCTAATATCAGGTCTAGTAATAGATTCATTAAAATTGTTGAGAATTTAAATTTAAGAAATAGCTTAAAAAAAACTTTTGTAGATTTAAAATAAATGAAACATAAAAAAAAAATTTTAATTATTGGCGCTGGAGGTCATGCCATATCTTGTTTAGAGGTTTTAACTAAATTGAATGAATTCGAATTTATTGGATTTACTGACAATAAAATGAAGAAAATCAAGAATTACAAAGTCTTAGGTAGTGATAGAGATTTACATAAATTAAAAAAAAAATGTGAAAATTTATTGGTAGGATTAGGTTCAATTAAAGATATAAAAATTAGAGATAAAATTTATAAAAAAGCAAAAAGATTGAAATTTAAATTTCCAAAAATAATTTCAAAAAATTCATACATTTCACAAGATGCTGTTATCGGAGACGCAACAATCGTAATGAATAGCTGTTTTATAAATTCAAATGTAAGAATAGGAAAAAATTCAATAATAAATAATAAAGCTTTAATAGAGCATGATGTAAAAATTGGAAATAATAGTCATATTTCAACCGGAGTAATTCTAAATGGCGGAGTGAAAGTTGGAGATAATGTCTTTATTGGAAGTGGATCAATAATAAAAGAAAATGTTGTAATTAAATCAAATTCTATAGTTGGCATGGGTTCTATAGTTTTAAAAAATATTAATGGAGGTGTTTTTTTTAATAAATTAAAATGAGTAAAACTATAGTAATTGCTGAAGCAGGTGTTAATCACAATGGATCTATAAGCCTAGCCAAAAAATTAGTTGATTTAGCATCTCGTAGTGGCGCCAACTATATAAAATTTCAAACATTTAAAAGTGAACTAGTTTTTTCTAAAAATACTCCTAAAGCTAATTATCAAAAAAAAAATACCATTAATAAAGGTAGTGCATTAGAAATGGGTAAAAAATTAGAACTTACAGAAAAACAGCACTTGCTTTTAGAAAAATATTGTAAAAAAAAAAAAATAAAATATTTAACAACTTTCCACGATATTTATTCTTTAAAAACATATAAAAAATATAATTTAGATTACATTAAAATAGGTTCTGGGGATATAAATAATTTTCCATACCTTGAAGAAGTTTCTAAAATGAAAAAAAAAATTTTATTATCATCTGGTATTTCTGATTTAAACGATATTAAGTCGGCCATGAAAATTTTACTAAAGAACAATCTTAAAAAAAAAGATATTACTGTTTTGCATTGTAATACAGCTTATCCAACACCCTTAGGAGACGCTAATTTAAATATTTTAAATACCTTAAAAAAAAAACTTGGAGTAAAAGTTGGTTTTTCGGACCATACCGAGGGGATTATTGCATCATTAATTGCAGTATCAATGGGGGCATCGGTAATCGAAAAACATTTTACATTAAATAAAGACTTGCCTGGACCTGATCATAAAGCAAGTTTGTCTCCAGAGGAATTAAATCAATTGATCAAGTCAATAAAGCTTATTGAAATATTAAAGGGAAAAAGTGAGAAAAAGCCTACTAAAAGCGAGTTAAAAAATAAAATTGTAGTTAGAAAGTCTATTTTTTCTACTAAAAAAATTAAAAAGGGAGAAAAATTTTCAAATAGTAATATTTTTGTAAAAAGACCAGCAACAGGAATTTCTCCAATATTTTTTAATAAAATTTTAGGAAAAAAAGCAACAAAAAATTATCTACCTGATCAACTTATAAAAGAAAAAATATGATAGAAAAAAAATTAACAAATTGTCTAGCTTTAGAAACAGATACAATTAAAAAATGTATTTTAAATTTAGAAAGATCTACAAAACAGATAATTTTCGTAGTTAAAAAAAATAAAGTCCTACTTGGCTCCTTAACAGATGGAGATATAAGGCGGGCAATTTTAAATAATTATGATTTAAATGATAAAATAAAAAAAATATATAAAAAAAATCCAATAAAAATTTCAAAAGTCATTTCAAATTTGCAAGCAATTGAAATAATGCAACAAAGAAGAATAAATCACTTACCAGTTGTAAATAAAGATAATAAAATTAAATATTTTTATGAAAGAAGCTTATTTAATAGTGATAAAAATTCAACTTTTAGTGATTTTGTAATAATGGCTGGAGGCAAAGGTACAAGACTGAAGCCATACACCAATAACCGTCCTAAACCGATGTTAAGAATTTCAGGTAAACCAATACTAGAAATCATAGTAAATAATGCGAAGAAACAAGGTTTTGTGAATTTTATATTTTCAATAAATTATCTTGGTAAAGTTATAGAAAAATATTTTAAGAATGGAAAAAAATTTGGAGTAAACATAAAATATATTAAAGAAAAAAAGCCCTTAGGTACTCTTGGATCCTTAGCGAACTTCTATAAAAATTTTCAACACGAAAATATTATAGTCTCAAATGGTGATGTAATTTCAGATATAAATTATAAAAGTTTAATTGAATTTCATCAACTAAATAAATCTGATGCAACCATGGCTGTTTATCCATATAAACTTCAAAATCCATATGGTGAAGTTGTGACCAGTGAAGCTAATATAATTGATATAAATGAAAAACCTATATCCATATCATATGTTAATGCTGGGGTATATGTATTTAAAAAAAGTGTTCTTAGTTATTTGAAAAAAAATAAAGAAATGGATGCTGTAACTTTTTTTAATGATCTAAGAATGAAAAAAAAAAAAACAATGGCATTTGCAGTTCATGAAAATTGGAAAGATATTGGAATTAAGAGTGATTTTTTGAATTTCAAACTATGAAAACTGTAATTAATTTGGTCATAATTCCTGCAAGAAAAAATTCCAGAAGAATTAAAGATAAAAATTTACTAAAACTTGGAAAAAAAAGTCTTGTAGAAATAAGCATAGAATTTGCCTTAAAAATCTCTGATAAAAAATTAATTTATCTTTCAACGGACTCAAAAAAAATAAGAAAATTAAGTGAAAAATATGAAATTTTTTGTCCTAACTTGAGACCCTCAAACTTATCCAAGTCAAATTCTAAATCTTCAGATGTTTGTTTACACGCATTAAAAAATTTTGAAAATATAAATAATTGCAAAGTGAAGAATATAATACTTCTACAACCATCATCTCCTTTTAGGTCAGTAAATATATTTAATCAAACATATAAATTATTTAATAAAAATAAAAAGCCAACATTTACTGTTTCATATCTAAAAGAAAATAAAATTATTAAGGAAGATAATAAAAAATTAAAATTTGTATCAAATAATAAAAAAAATTATTACAAAGTTAACGGCAATATATACATTATCAAAACAAAAGATTTGAAAAAACAAAACAATTTTTTTGGTAGAAGTTTTAATATTTCAATTATCAAATCTAATAAATTCTCAATAGATATCGATACAGTATATGATGTGGAAAACGCGAAAAAATTTATTTAATGGTTAAATTATTTAAATATTTTTTATTATTTAAAAATATAAAATTTAAATATAACAAAATACAAAATACTAATATTTTAATTTTTGATGAAAAAGGATGTAATACTATAAAACCTTTTTTAAAGGGGAAAAATTATTATATCTTAAAATCAAGAGGAGAGGAGGTTAATTTATATATAATTTTAAAAATGTTGTTTGAGTTCAAAAAAATAAATTATGACAATTATCTTAATAAAAATATTGAATTGATAAATCCAAAATATGTTTTGCATCATTCTGTAAATTATAGGTTTTTTTCTTTAAAGAAAAATTTTCCTGAATTGAAAACTATTTTTATTCAAAGTGAATTTTTAAATAAAAAAGAAATATCAAAATTTAAAAAAAATGGGTTTTGTGACTACGCATTTCTGTGGGGAAAAAGAGACTTAATTAGATTTAAAAAAATTGCAAAAAAATCTACTTTAATTGGATCAATTTTAAATAATTATAACAATGAAAAATTAGAAAAAAAATATAAAAATTCATTTTTATTTATTTCACAATTTAGAGAAAATAAAAATAATTTTTTTTTAACAAACACAGGAAAAATTTTTAGTTATAAACACTTTATGAAAGCGGATAAGTTTGGCTTTGAAACTTTTTTAAATTATTGCGAAAAGAAAAAGAAGAAAATGTATGTATTATTTGCTTCTAGAAAAAAATCAAAAATAAAAAAAGAAATAGAATTTTATAGATACAAAAAAACTAACAATTTAAAATTCTTAAAAAGCACCAACCAACACTTTGGGTATAAAGTTACTCAGCAATTTGAAAAAATATTTTTTGTTAATTCAACGTTGGGTTTCGAATGTTTAGCTAGGAATAAAAGATGTTTTTTTTTAAACACAAGAAATAAATTTTTAGGATTTAATTACACTGACCTACCATTACCAAAAAATGGCCCTAACTGGACTGATTCTTCAAATGAGTCTATTATTCTGAAGAAAATTGATAAATTTATGAAAATAAAAAATAAATTATATACAAAAAAATATAACAAATATTTTTCAAATATTATTTCATATGACAGAAATAATAATAATTTAATAAAATCGTTAAAATATATTTTTGATGAAGTAGAAGTTAAAAATGAAAAAGTTAATCTTTATTTCAAGTAATATAATTTATAAGAAAGATCTTGACAAGCTTGGATTAAAATTTCTATCTAAAAAATTCAAAATAATTCTAATTTCATTTAAAAAATTCAAAATAGAAAAGACTAGAACTAATTCAAACATAAAATTTATAAACGAAAGTAATTTTGTAAAAATTAAAAAAATTCTTAATAACAATGATATTTTTGGATTGGTTGATTTAATGTTTCCTTCTATAAATAGTTATTTAATAAAGAGATATGCTAGTAATAAGAAAATTAAACTCATAAAACTTAATAATTCAGTTTTTCCTGCAAAAAAAAGAAATATTAAAGAAAAATTATTATTAAATTTTAATATTTTTAATCCTCAAAGAGAAAAAATAATAACTAAAATTTTTAATCATTTATATTTATATATAAATTCTTTTGTAGACTATGATTATATTTTTATTTGTAGGAAAGCTGATAAAATTCTTAAAAATTCAAAAAAAACAACACTTATAAAATGCCATGGATTTGACTATGATAAATTCTTAGATCTTAAGAATAAATCTAAGAACATTTTAAATAAAATAGTCTATATAGATAACGACTGGTTAAATCATCCTGATTATAAAATTCATAATGCAAATTATAAAATTGACAAAATTAATTTTAAAAAAAAAATGAATTACTTTTTTGATCTAATTGAAAAAAAATTTAATAAGGATATTTTAATAGCAGCTAACCCTAAGTCAAATAGATATAAAATTAAATCATTATTTAATAATAGAAAAACATATCAAAATAAAACTTTAGAACTAATAAATAATTGTAGCTGTGTTATTGCAACAAAATCTACAGCATTATCTTTTGCAGTTTTATTATCTAAACCTATTATTTTCATTACCTTTGATGATGTAATAGGTAATGAATTAGGAAATGGTATTGAAAATCAATCATCTTTACTTGGTAAAAGAGCAATTAATATCGATAGGAATTTTTTAATTAATAAAAAAGAATTCACTTTTATTAATAAAAAAAAATATAAATATTATAAAAATAATTTTATTAAGTACCCAGGTACAGAGAAAATAAAAAGTTGGCAGATATTTTTGAATAAAATTGATTTAAATATCTGAATTTTTGTTACTAATAATGTTGCTAATTTTAGTTTATAGAAGAGATAAAAATTTTATCAGACCAAATATTTTTAATAATTTCTTATATCAATTTTAGTATCTTTAATTATTATACTTATTTAAATAATGTAAAAATGAGCATAGCAATAATAATTCCTGCAAGGTATGGATCTTCAAGATATGAGGGTAAACCTCTTATTAAAATAAACAAGATTCCTCTCGTAATAAGAGTGGTTAAAAAATGTGTTAAAGCAATTGGAAAAAAAAATGTATTTGTAGCTACTGATGATAAAAGGATTTCAGATGTCGTGACGAAATATGGTTATAATTTTATAATGACATCCAAAAAAAATCTAACAGGTACAGATAGAGTAGCTGAAGCAAGTAAAAAAATTAAAGCAAAAATTATAGTCAATGTTCAAGGTGATGAACCACTTATTAATCCCAATGATATAATTAAGGTAATAAATTTTAAAAAGAAAAGAATGCAAAATATAGTTTGTGCATATTGTAATTTAAAGAAAAATGAAAATGAAAATAGACTAACTATACCAAAAGTAGTCTTTAATGAAAAACAAGAACTTATGTATATATCAAGAAGTGCAGTCCCTATTTCAAAAAATAATAAAAAAAAAATTAATTACTTTAAACAAGTTTGTATTTATGCATTTACAAAAGCAGAGTTAAAAAAGTATAGGAATTTTAAAAGAAAATCTGTAATAGAAAAAATAGAAGATATAGAAATATTGAGATTCTTTGAATTAAATAAAAAAATAAGTATGGTAAAGGTTTCAAATTCTGCCATAGCAGTAGATGAACCATCTGACAAAAAAAAAGTTGAAAGATATCTTAATGCCCAAAAAAAAAATTAAAGTTTTAGTTTCTGGTGCAGCAGGTTTTATAGGTTCTAAAATTTGTCAAAAATTACTTCAAAAAAAATATGATGTTATTGGGATTGATAATTTTTCTACTGGAAAAGTTAAAAATATTCCAAAAGACATAAAATTTATTAAGATGGACTTATCAAGAAATCTCCTAAAAAAAAAAATTCCAAAATGTGATGTCATTTTCCATTTAGCGGGTCAATCTTCTGGTGAAAAAAGTTTTGATTCACCCATAAAAGATTTAGATATGAATACTAAAACTACACTTAATTTAATAAATTATGGTTTAAAAAATAAATGTAAAAAAATAATTTATGCAAGTTCAATGTCAGTTTATGGTAATTCAAGTAACAAACAATTTAACGAAAATTCAACTTTAAATCCTTTATCTTGTTATGGAGTATCTAAACTTTGTTCAGAAGCATATTTAAAAGTTTTTTCCAATCTACTTCCATATACAATATTTAGAATGTTCAATGTTTACGGAATAGGACAAGACATGGGTGATCTTAGACAGGGTATGGTTAGTATATATCTTTCACAAGCTTTAAAAAATAATAAAATAATTGTTAAAGGATCTCTAAAAAGAAAAAGAGATTTTATTCATATAGATGATGTTGTTAATATTTGGGTAAAAAGCATTAAAAGCAAAAAAATTAATCAAATCTATAACCTCGGCTCAGGAAAAAACATGGAAGTGAGTCAATTAATTAAAAAAATAATAAAACTTACTGGAGATAAGAAAATTATTCAAATGCCAGGAACAAAAGGAGATCAATATATCTCAATCACAGATAACAAAAAAATTAAAAAAGATTTAAAATATAAAAAATTTATTGATATTAATGAAGGTTTAAAAAAATTTTATTATAACCAAGCTTAATAATCTTTAATTTTCATATGGATTACATAGAAAAAAAACAATTAGATTTAATTTTTAAAACAAAAAAATATTTTAAAGATCTGAAACAGAGGGGTATAGACTTAAGCAAGAGTTCTTTCTGTTATATCTCTACTTATGGTCAAAATCCTGGCCATACTAAATTGTTATTGTGGCTTAAAAAAAAACATTCTCTTTTTTTTTTTTTTAAAATTATAACTATTCACATTTTGGCAATTTCATCTTTTTATAATTATAAAATATTAAATTTTAAAAAAAAAAAATATAAAAACATTATTTTGACATGGGGAAGAAGAAATAATTTTAAAGAAACATATTATTATGATAGTTTTTTGAGTTTGAGATCTGATCAAAGTAAAAATTCACTTTTTTTTGTAATATCCTTAGACCATAACATACCAAGCATAATACCAGATAATGTTGTATTATTTTGTAAAATAAAAAAAGATAGAAGTATTTTATTTCTATTTTCTGAAATATTAAAATGTTTTATTCATAATAATTTTAATTTCTTAAAAATTGCTCATTACTTATCATCCCAAACAATATTTGCCAAAATAGTTAATAAACAAATATTTCGTATTTTTAAACTATGTTCGTTCGAAAAAATAATTCTCCCTTACGAAGGGCAACCATTTCAGAATTATTTATTAAATAATTTTAAAAAAAAAACATCGGTAAAAACTCTAGGAATTGTTCACTCTGTTATTCCAGCTTTACCACTTAATTTCATGAAAAGAGAGGGATCCCCTGATAAATTATATATATCTGGTAAACAACAAAAAAATGTATTGACTAATCATTTTGGCTGGAAGAATTCTGAAATTCATATGACAGAATCGTTAAGATTGAAAAAAAAATTAGATCAAAAAATTATTGGCTCAATTTTCTTGCCAATTAATTTAAGCAAATCAAAGCTAGTAGTTAATATTTTCACTAATTTTCTAATTGATTTTAAGAATAAGTTATTACCGGTGTTGAAAGTTAGAAATCATCCACAAATGATAAATTCACACCGCCATATAAAATTAGAAACAAATTTAAATAAGATATTAAAAAATAATAAAAAAAAATTTAATTATAAAACTAAATTAAAAGTATGCTTATTTATTGGTACAACATCTGCTATGATAGAATTTGTTGAAAAAAAAGTAAATGTTTATCATATTCCGATTAATAAAGAGATTGATATTTACAGCAATAAAATATGGAAAAAAATCAAATACAAAGAAAAAAAAAATGTTTTTATGTATAATAAATTAAAAAATGGAAATTTGGTAAATTTAAGTAATAAAAAATATTCTTTAAAAAAAATAAATATAATATGAAAGTAGTAATTTTATGTGGTGGTTTAGGCTCAAGATTATCGGAAGAAACAAATAAAATACCAAAACCCATGGTAAAAATTGGAAATAAACCAATCTTAATACATATAATGGAAATATATGCTAGGCATGGATTTAACGATTTTATATTAGCTTTGGGTTATAAAAAAAATATTATAAAAAAATATTTTAGAAAATTTAGTAATAAGAATTGGAAAGTTAAATTGGTAGATACCGGCCTAAATACATTGACTGGAAAAAGACTGTTAAAACTAAAAAAATATATTGATAAAGATAGTAATTTCTTTTTAACATATGGTGATGGCGTTACAGATTTAAATATAAATTCATTAAATAGATTTCATAAAAGATCCAAAAGAATAGCAACAGTAACTGCTGTTAGACCACCAGCAAGATTTGGAGAGCTCAAATTAAAAAAAAATTTTGTTTCAAATTTTGATGAAAAAAACCAAATTAACTCTGGATGGATAAATGGCGGTTTTTTTGTTTTTAATAGAAAAATCTTTAGTTTTATACCAAAATCAAACACAATGTTAGAAAGAAACACAATGAAAAATCTTACGAATAAAAATCAAATTGTTGCTTATAAACATTTAGGCTTTTGGCAGTGCATGGATACATTGAGAGATAAAAACTTATTAAATAAAATTTGGAAAAAAAATAAAAAACAATGGTAATCAACAAATATAATATAAAACAATAATTAAGTTTTAACTTAAGTTTAAAATGAAAAATTACAAATATTATGAAAATAAAATAATTTCTAATAAAGATCGATTTAAATTATCATCAAAGGATGAAAGAGAAATAAAAAATGGTTTTAATAATGCAAATGTTTTAATTTTAGGAGCTTCTGGATCAATAGGAGCAGTATTTTCAAAAAGAATATTAAAGTTTAATTTTAAAACTTTGTATCTTATGGATAAAAACGAAAACGAACTAACTGAGTTAAATAGAGAACTAATACTTTTGGTTAGTAGACAAAAACTGAACAAAATTAATTATATTTGTACTGACTTAAACACATTAAATTTAGATAATTTCATAAAAAAAAATAAAATTACACATTATTTAAACTTTTCAGCAATGAAACATGTAAGAAGTGAGGAGGAATTAATTTCTTTAAAGTATATGTTTATCACTAACTCAAAAAATTTTTTGCCCTCAAAAAAATACAATTTAAAAAAAGTTTTTTCTATATCTACGGATAAGACAGTTAATCCAAGTAGTTTGCTTGGAATTAGCAAAACAATAATGGAAAAAAAACTATCAAAGTTTAAAAATAATAATAAAAAAGTATTTGTTTCTAGTGTAAGATTTGCAAATGTAAGTTTTTCTAACGGAAGTATTTTAAAATATGTACTTGACAGAATGAATCATAAAAAATTTTTTGGCGTACCTAGAACTATCCGTAGGTACTTTATAACTCATGATGAAGCTAGCAGTTTATGTTTAAAATCTTTATTAAAAAGAAATGATGAAATGATTTTGACTCCTAATGATAGTTATTTAAAGAAAGATTACTTAATTACAGATTTAGTTTCAAAAATATTAAGAATAAATCATTATAAGCCTAAATATTTATCCAAAATAAACAAAAAAAATCAAATTTCCAAGAATTATCCAGTTCTTTTGACAAACCCTAATACTCATGGTCAAAAATATTTTGAAGAATTTTATGAAAACTCAGAAAATATTTTTTTTGATAAAAAAGATAAAACTATATCAAAGGTTAAATTGCCATATGATAAAAATGTTGACCAAATTTTAAACACTGTTCTTAAATATAATGACATTAATAAAATTAAAAATTTTTTAATAAAAAAATTTAAATCATATAAACCACCCAAAAAAGTCGTTAAAGTTAGTCAATATTTATAAATGATAAAGAAAAAAAATTTATTTTTAGATCAAAATAAAAATAGTAAAGCAGAATTTGGTGCAGTTTTTAGATCGTCTGCTATTTTTTATGTTCCACTTAAAATAAAAACTACAATTTGTATTTCAAATTATTGGGAATTTAAAAATAATATTAAGATTACATTATTAATGACTATTAGAAACTTAACTGGAAAAACAATTTCAAGAAAAGAATTAAATTTTAACTCATCAAACGTTATATCAATTTCAGAATTTGGAATTAAAAATGGTTCAGTTGAAATAGAGGCATTTGGGAATACTAATTTAAGGATACCATATGCTGCAATAATGGTAGTTTATGAGACAACTAATTCAATTTCTATGGTACATGCCTATGCAAGGAACCACTCATTAATTGAAATAGAGGATAAAAATTGCATCTTAATTGCTAAGGAGAGCTGCTGGACTATTAAACCCAAATTCTTAAATAAAGCTGTATTTCATAATGGGCATATTGCATTAAATAAACAAAAAGCAAAATTAATACTAACTAATCAAGATGGGAAAGATAAAATTTATAATTTTAATATTCCCAAACTAAATTCTTATCAATCTTTTATTTTTGATATTAAAAAGATTGCACCTAATTATAATAAATTTTTAAAAAGTAATGATGGATGGGCTACGTTAAATTTTGAGAGTAAATCAAGTTTTACTAGATTATTAATAATTTGGGAAAATAAGTCAAAAACTGAAATGCAAGTAACACATAGTAACTTTGATTATTCAGATTATATTACTAATAAATTAAGTTCTAATAAAGGTGTACAAATGACTTTTCCAAAGTTCTCTAAGCTTCTTGAAGAAATTAATTTGATTACGTATCCTAAATTTGAAAAAGGATTTTATAGTTTTTCTATTAATAACAAAAAAAGAGAAAAATTCAAAAGAGGTTTCATTAAAAAATTAAATAATGAAGATGCTTATGTAAATTTCAAAAAAACTAATAATATTTTACCAACTAGAATAGTCACAGCTTTATCAGGAAGAACTAAAAATCAAACATTACCTTTTGAATGTTCAATGGGTATTGATCACGAGCAGGCACTAAAAAAAAGATTTAGTTGGGCTTTAATTTCAGGTAAAGATTTAAATTTAATATTTTTGAATAGAAACAATATCATTGATAGTAAAATATCTGACAAATTTATATTTAAACTTTACAATAATCACAATAAGAAAATTCAAATAAAAAAAATCAAAGTAAAACTGTCTTTGGATGGAAGATATTCTTTTACGTTAGAAAAATTATTTCCTAATTATAAAAGTTTTTTAAAAAATGATTATGGATATATAACTTTGTTTTCGACAGATGTATCAATTAGATTATATACAGCTATATATAATAAAAAAAAAGGTGTAACGTTTGAACATGCTTTTTAAAAATTTATCAAATTTGAAAATTAATTAATTAGAAAATTATTATTTAAATGAATTTATTTAATAAACAATATAGAGGTAAAAAGGTCTTAATTACCGGTCATACTGGTTTTAAGGGAACCTGGCTAACTTTATGGCTTATTTTACTTGGGGCTAAGGTTTGTGGTTTTTCTAATAAAGATAAAACAAATCCCTCATTTTTTGAAATTCTTAAGCTTAAAAACAAAGTAAGAAATATTTACGGTGATATATCAAAAATAGATCAAATTTCCAATGTAGTAAAATCTTTTCAACCAGATATAATATTCCATTTAGCTGGCCAAGCATTAGTTAAGGAAGCTTATAGAGACCCACACAAAACTTTTAGCACAAACAGTTTTGGTACACTCAATATTTTAAAAGCAAGTGAAAAAAGTAAAAAATTAAAGGCAATAGTATTAATTACAAGTGATAAAGTTTATAAAAATATTGAGATAAAAAGAGGGTATAAAGAAAATGATATTATAATGGGAAATGACCCATATAG